>ODAI013122771.1_pt1 | contig 57131 bp, 68 predicted proteins | sample 1539321 | NCBI WGS metagenome assembly ODAI01 (sample SAMN02144231, study PRJEB22623) | gut metagenome | biome: sheep rumen | host: Ovis aries | place: New Zealand | reverse complement strand
TATGTTTGGAGAAGATTCATTTAACGACTGGTTCGAATTCCCGGATTTCACAGACCTGGACAGAACCAGTCTTCAAATAAATCTTCTCCAAAAATACTAGGTCTTAACATAATGCATACCTCCTTTTTACTCAATACTGTTAATAGCTACTGAGCAAGGGGAAGGAGGGATTAGATCATTGGAACACACCGTTCTTTTGGTCTTCTCTGTTCCTCTGTTCGATTATGTTATACCACTTAGATTAGCACTCGTCAAGAGGGAGTGCTAACAAAAATGTGAAAAATTTGTGAACTGTCTATGCCGCGTGTGCAGAATGCACATAGACATGGCCATACGAAATTCGGTAAAAATTTCCCTTGCATCATGCATGTCTAAATTCTACATATGATAAAAAGATATGCGGGTAGCTGCGTTTCTGATATGCTACCCAAATGGCGATTCACGGTACTGTAAAACACAAAAATTAAAAAACATCCCCTGAATCGCTGTTTTTTGTATTATAATTCGAATATGCGGGAGGAGAAAAGAGATGTCGATTGCAAAAACGCAGACCTCCGAGAGCTTTCGATTAAGTGCGTTGCTTTCATTTTCGGGAGGATTACAAGACGCATATACTTATAACGTGAGGGATGGTGTATTCGCAAATGCCCAGACCGGTAATGTGGTACTGATGAGCCAGAACTTTATGCAGGGAAAGTGGGATAAGGGATTGCATTATATGCTTCCGCTCATATCATTTGCTGCAGGTATTTTTCTGGCTGAAAGGGTCGAGAGCAGGTTCAAGACCGTCAGCAAGATCCATTGGAGGCAGATCATACTTTTCATAGAGATCGCATTACTTTTGGCGGTAGGATTTATGCCGTCAGGATTAAACTTGCTCGCGAATATCATGGTATCGTTCTCATGTGCCATGCAGGTGCAGACCTTCAGAAAGGTTCATGGGTACGGATACGCCAGTACGATGTGTATCGGAAATCTGAGGAGCGGTACGGAAAGCCTGTCACAGTATTTCAGAACAAAAGAGAAGGGATCCCTGTACAAGGCTTTGCATTTCTTTGGTATTATTTTTATATTTGCCATAGGAGCCGGAATTGGTGGTGTTCTTTCCATAAGGCTTGGAATCAGAACAATATGGATCTCTCCGGCAATCCTTCTTGTGGTGGCTTTGATGATGGTCAGGGAGTGAAAAACCGGTCAAGGGTTTATGATGAAAACTGGAAGGCGAAATAAGACAGATACAGAAAGAAAAATGATTCAGGAGGATGGGTTGACTGTTTTGAAAAGGCAGAATTCTCCGGTTCCTTATTCTGCGGAGGCATAGGCGATATGGGAGAGGCATCGAAAAAAACTGAAGAGTTAAACGAAGCCTTCGAATTTGGTAAAGCTCTAAAATAAAGGAAGACTTGGACATATATCTGATAAGAATACGGAAGAAATGACTGATCTTCTTTCAAATGGTGATGTTACTATAACCATCAGCATTGAATAAACCAGATAAAACTTAAATAAAACGGTTGGATTTGAAATCCGGCCGTTTTTTCATTGATGAATATTGGCACTTCTATTAAAATAAAATTATAAAATAGTGCGTTAACGTTTGTACATTTGTTTAAAGGGAAAAAATATTGTGATAACAAATTCCAATGACGAGAGAGTAACAAGATTAATATGTCTTTTTTTCATATTAGTCGGATGGATTTTAATATCGGGGTGCAGTTCGCCGAATTCTGCCAAGCAGGTTTATAATACTCCGGAACCTTTGACGGATGTCGTAAATATAGATAAAGATGAAGTTACGGCCTGGGAATATGAATCGTTCAGCGATGCTTTTGAATTCGGCAGCAGATCGATAGGCGCTCCTGACGGAAAATATGAAGGATATCGCGGAGTATTGACTTTGAGTGACAATTTAATCAGGGATTATAATTTGTATACCGATGATGAAGTTGAGATTTTTACGCACTGCGATAGTTTTGATATTTCGGGCTATTCTACACATTGGTATTACTGCAATAATCTTTACTTTGTTTTTGACACGGATTGGGATACGGACGTTTTGTATTATGACGGAAACAATCATATTCTTTTTAGTATTACGAAGAAAGAACATTGACGATGAATAATAACAGCAAGTTAACGTTATCACTTTGGATGAAAACGAATTTTCGGTAACGTTACAGAGGTTTTAATATTGATGTTGGAGAAGTAAACATCAGCGAGAAGACCGACAGGATAGATGTAAATGGGAAGTCTATATATTCACTGACGGGAGAAGGAAAATGAGTAGCAAAAAGCGTAAGCACAATATGATGGGCGATGAAAGCTTCCCTGGCCGTGTCCGATTTCTGCAACGCCCACAACAGCAGCCTGGCTACGGCAAATAAGGCTTCTTTGTGTGTGGAAGAGTGGATCAGTAATATTATTACGCATGGTTTTAAAGGGAAGAAAAATCACCACATCGACATGAGCGTGACTTACTTAAACGACTCCTATGTCCTGACCATAAAGGATGACTGCGCTCCGTTCAATCCAAGCGAAGTGGTGGAACTCTTTGACCCGGAAGATATCACGCATAACATCGGCTTGCGATTGATATCGGGAACCGCAAAGGAAATGAAATATCAAAACAGCTTCGGACTGAATATCCTGACCATCGTGATTTAGATGATAAAAGCGCCTGCAAAAACGCAGGCGTTTTTTTGATGCTTGACAGAAAGAAATATCTGGTGTATCTTTTGTATTACAGGAGATAATACAAAGAATACAAAGGAGCACGACATGAATAACAAGAAAGTAATCCTTTATACAGCCATTACATTAGTCAGCGCCTGGATTATTCAGTCCATCGTAAGCATCTATTATATGCAGCATCAGACAATGACGGGAAAAAGCGTTTTCCAGGTCGGCCTTTCGGCAATGATGTTTGTACCGGCCATCGTGGCGATTATTGTGAACAAAGGCTTTAAGGGCTTTGGATGGAAACCGAAATTCAAAGGATGCGGCTGGCTGATTCCGGTGTGTATGTTTGTTCCGGGTATTATGGCAATTGCGGGTGCGGCACTTTTCTTCCTCGTTTTCCCGAGGTTCCTCGATTTCGGCGGTTCCTACATAATTGCCCAGGGAGAACAGCTGGGTGGGGATTTTCAGGCAACGCTTGCAGAGAAAGGGATGAGTATGCAGACCTACAACATCATCAGCATACTCGGTTCATTTTTATTTGCCCCCCTTATTAACATGTTCGTTGCCCTCGGAGAAGAACTTGGCTGGAGAGGTTTCCTTTATCCGGAATTGAATAAAAAGTTCGCCCGCCCGGTTACATGGATCATCGGTGGTACAATCTGGGCCACATTTCACTTCCCGGCCATGGTCATTGCCGGCTATGAATACGGATTTGATTATCCCGGATTTCCCTTCGTCGGATGGATCGTCTTTACCGTATCCTGCATCGTTATGGGTACTTTCGAAGAGATGGTATACAACAAAACGAAGTGTATCTGGTATCCCGCGCTTTTGCACGGAGCCGTCAATGCAACATCGTTTATCCTGATGTTCTTAAATGCAAACGAGCCGGACGTAAACAAATATATGATTTTGGGACCCGCCTTTAACGGTGTGATTTCGATGATTCCCATGGTGATTCTTGCAGTAATCCTTGGTGTGTCGGTTATCAGGAAAGACAAGGCAGTGTCAGGCAAAAAGGAGAAACAGTTATGATCATTAAAATCAACGAATACTCGGACGTTCCGATTTATCTTCAGATTCGTAACCAGATTGTCATGGGAATCTCTTCCGGCGAACTTGCCGCGGGAGAGCAGCTGCCCACAGTCCGGGCGCTGTCCATGGAGATCGGAATCAACACAATGACGGTCAGCAAGGCGTATCAGATTTTAAAATCCGAGGGCTATATTCTGACCGACCGTAAGAACGGCGCGAGAGTGAGAATGGAGATCAACCAGTCCAAATCCTTAAGCGCACAGAATAAGGATGAGCTTCGAAGAATCGTCTCCGAGGCGAAGATCGCGGGCTTATCCAAGGCAGAATTTGACAAACTGACGGAAGAAATGTGGGGTGAATGATATGAGTGGATTTTTACTTGGACTTATCATGTTTGTCTGCGCGGTTCCGACGTTTTTGATTATGTATTTTATGATGTATCCGCGCAACTGGAAAGCCAGAAAGCGCATTTTCGGCGTAAACAACAGAGACGAGTTTAAACAGGGCGCTAACGAAGCATATGTGGACAGCATTGTTAAGGCGCGCAATAAGCAGGCAACCGTGCTTTTGATCGTGCTCATTGCGATTGCGACGGGGCTTCTGTTCGTCCCTTCCTTAAACATCAAGCTGATGGCCTATGTCATCTTTATCTACGTTTCGCTTGTGGTATATAACATCCCCTTCGCACTCGGTAACTCCGAGCTTAAGAAGTATAAGAAGGTCCTTGGCATCGTTTCCGAGAAGGTTCTTTATGCGGATCTTAAAACAGCAGGCCGGCTTCATGCACTGAACCGCCCGGCGCTCCTTCTGGCCGACGCTGTGGGAATGATCATCCTCGTTGTGGCACTGCTTTGCGATTTTAAGGTGATTCCCTTAAACTTCGGTGTATATACAGGCACCTTCGTCTGCACGGGTACGGTGGCAATCTTTCTTATGATGAGTTTGATCCTGCTTCCGATTGCGTTTATGGTGGATAATTACCGAAACGAAGTCATCAGCGAAAACAGCGATGTGAATACCAATTATAACCGTGCAAAGAAGCGCAATTTCGCAAGCTATATAATCATGGTTTCCTGGATCAACAACGTGGCTGCATTACTCGGCCTGGGAATTTTCTTCTTTGTAAAGGTGGAAGTTCTCAGCATCGCGCTGATTGCCGTATATCTGCTTGCCATCATGGGAGCGACTGCACTTTTTGCGAAGAACAGCATCGCCTTAAATAAGAAATACGTGCAGGGCGAGGCGAAGCTTGCGGAAGATGACGACGATTACTGGCTGCTTGGAATGTTTTATTATAATCCGAACGATAGGCGCTTAAATGTTGAGAAACGTGTCGGCGTCGGCGGAACCATCAACATGGCGCACCCTGCGGGCAAGGTGATTTCCGGAATCCTGGCACTGATCATTGTCGGATCGATCGTTGCTTTGATCTTTGTCGGTATGATGATGGCCACACCTCTTAGGATCATCAACAATAATGACGCGGTCATCTGTCATCAGATGTGGGATGAGTATACGATCACAAAGAGTGAGATTACCTCGGTAGAGCTTGGTGAAACCAAAGACCTGAATCTTTTCCGCAGTGCGGGAACCGCCATCGATAACCTGTACAAGGGCGTCTTTACGGTGGACGGAAAGAACGGCTGCAGGCTCTTCATGAATCCCGAAGCCGGTAAATACATTAAGATTACAACAGGCGACCGCACCTACTATATCTCGGGAAACAGCGCAGAGGAGACCGAGGCACTGTATTCGGATCTTGCAGCACAGTAGGTATATATTATTAAAGCATCCAAGGCACGTTGTTATCGCAACGTGCTTTGTTTTATGCTAAATATGAATATAAAAAAGAAATGAGTAGCCTTTTCCAGTCATAAGACCTTACTCAGTGGAAAACCCATTTCTTGTTCAAATAATAATGGATTCAGAAGAATAAATCAATAGTTTATGGGAAAAAGGTATGGAATATCTCAGAATTCCATCTATAAAATTTTCAAGAGCTTTGATAAAATATATAGTGAATTTACAGATGTAGGGAGATCCTATGAACTCAGAAGAAAAAGCAAGAGAATTCCATAGATCTGGCCGCAAGACTTGTGGAAGAAGCTTTAAACTAAGGACCCGCAGGAGAACACCATGAAATATAAAGCAGTCGTTTTTGATATGGACGGAACCATATTGAATACCATAGAGGATTTGACGGATGCGACGAATCATGCGCTTGCCGTGTACGGTCTGCCGCAGATTACGGTTGAGCAGGAGAGATATTTCGTAGGCAACGGATTGTATACCACGGCACGAAGAGCCGTTCCCGAAGGCACATCCGATGAACTCGTACAGAAAGTGTATGAGGAACTGGTATCCTATTATAGGAGCCATAGCGAGGTCAAAACCGGACCGTATGAGGGAATAGTGGAAACGATTAAGAGAATCCACGAAGCGGGAATTAAGACCGCAGTCGTCTCCAACAAGGCGGATTTCGCGGTACAGAGCCTGGTGGAGAAGTATTTCGCAGGATGCTTCGACGAAGCCATGGGAGAGACCAAGGGATATGCCTTAAAGCCCGCTCCCGATATGGTAGAGGAAATCTTAAACCGCCTTGGCGTATCGAAAGAAGAAGCCGTTTACGTGGGCGATTCCAATGTCGATCTGCAGACCGCAGAGAACTCGGACATGGACTGCATCGCCGTCTCCTGGGGCTTCAGAGGCAGAGAGAAACTGGAAGAATACGGGGCGAAGGTTATCGTCGATACACCTGCGCAGATCGAGGAAATACTGCAACAATAGAGCAACGAAAGGATACTCCCATGAACTTTGAAGAGAACGCAAGAGAATACCATAAATCCGGCTGTAACTGCGCCATGGCAGTTTACGGCGCATACGCAGAGAAACTTGGCATGACCGAGGAAGAAGCCTTGGCTGCAGCACCCCTGCCGCGTTCGGAAGGCGGATACTGCGGCGCATTTCTGGCCGGTCGCAAGATTCTGGAGAAATTAAAGCCGGAAGCCGTCGCCGATTACGAGAAGAAATTCCTCGAAATCTACGGAGATACGCAGTGCAGCGTGCTAATTAAGATGCACGGCCTTAAGAAGAACTGCAACAACTACGTAGGTGACGCAGCAAGACTGGTAGAGGAAGAGTTAAACTAAGGAGGTTTGCCATGGCTTTTTTCAATCATCCACAAATGATAAAGCCCGGTAAGGATCAGTGTGGCAATTGCCATGCCTACCTCGGGGATGATCAGTACTGCCGCTACTGTGGCACGAAGGCCGGAGAAGGTGCATTTGAGCCGTACATGAATTATGAGCAATGCGTTTACGGTCCGCCACCCATTGAGCGCGAGCATACATGCCGGGAATGCGGTTTTAGCTGGAGAACGAACATGATGATTGATAACCAGCAGTACTGCCCGAAATGCGGCAGCAGGGTCGACACTACGTACCCGGGCGGAAACCCACCCGGAATACAGTTGCCGAAGGAATTCTGACAGTGCGAAGAATATCATTGACAACATAATAATGGGCGGTTAGAATTTAATTATAGAAGGTGCTACCGATAGACGGTTAGCCCGTTAGATTAAAACAGTTAAAGATAACCGCTCAGTCTTGCAGGGATGGGCGGTTATTTTTGTGATTTTCCATGGTAATATCCAAACGTATATCCGAGTCCAAAGACTGTCCCTATAAGTGCAAGAACAGCTATTAAACCGTCAATCGTTAACATTAACATCCCCTCCTTTCTGTTTGATTCCCTATTGGGTTTCTATTTGAACGGAGGGTCACAGTCCCTCCGAAGAGGGCTAACCGCCTACCGTGTATGGTAGCACTACGTATATTGCAACACAAACACATGTTCTGGTCAATAATAAGGACATATAAAAAGGTAAACTACAGATGGTTAAAGAAATCATGAAAGATCCGCTCTTTCTTGCTCTGAAATCCGAGCCGGCGACGGAAGCGGATAAACAGATCGTCAAAGACTTATTGGACACGCTTCGCGCAAATCTGGATCGATGTGTCGGAATGGCGGCAAACATGATCGGCGTAAGGAAATGTATCATAGTTGTGGCATCCGGACCGTTTCAGTTTGCAATGGTCAATCCAGTAATCACCAGGAAGGTCAAACCGTTTAAAACGGAAGAAGGATGCTTATCTCTAACCGGCAAAAGACCATGCACCCGGTACGAAGAGATCGAAGTTGATTATCTGGACGCAGACTTTCAGCCAAAGCACGGTAAATACACCGGCTGGACGGCACAGATTATCCAGCATGAAATAGATCATTGTAACGGCATTCTGATTTAAGGGATGTAAGGAGTCCGAGCATTGAAAACAGTCAGAGTAGTTGCTGCGGTTATTCAGGCAGTGAATGATAAGAACGAGCCCGTTATCTTCGCCACACAGCGCGGATACGGCGAATATAAGGACGGCTGGGAATTCCCGGGCGGTAAAATCGAAGCCGGAGAAACTCCGTCCGAAGCATTGGTACGCGAGATTAAAGAAGAACTCGATACAACGATAATTGTAGGCGAATTGATCGATACGATCGAATACGACTATCCGTCGTTTCACCTCTCCATGGACTGTTTCTTCTGTACAATTGCCGCAGGCCGGCTGCTCCTTAAGGAACACGAAGCCGCCAGGTGGCTTACCAAAGAGGAACTGTATTCCGTGGACTGGCTGCCTGCGGATGTGACGGTGATTGATCAAATTGCAAAATTGATGGATTAATATTTGAAACGTTCTAAAAGCCAAAAACTATTTTTCTTAGCTGTTTGTTAGCCAATAATGAAAGATATCGACTTTGCTCAGTTTCATCCTCAAGAGCCTGTAAAAGAGAAAGCGCTGAATTGTACTCCGGTTTATGCAGATTAGCCATAAAATCAAAGAATAATGATTCAAAGATTTTAATCTCGTTATCTGCTAAATAATTAATAAATTTGCGTTGTTCAACCGAACTGTCATAGGTTTTATCCGGATTTAGCAATGATTTATAACGATCTATCAGGGATGAAATCCAGTCTATAGTAGAATCATCAATTGTTACATCACCACATTTTAGGCACCAGTATAATCTATCTGCTGAACTGGTGTTGAAGAAGTTGTTTGTTTTAATAATAATATCTTCAGCTTCTTTTTTTCTTGGCCCATTTTTGTGAATCGGAACAGATATATCATCTCTTATGGAGAACCATGTATTCCAAAAATCGAGTTTGTAGATTTCGGTTAGCACTCGTACAAATATTGGAGGAGTTAGCTTCCAACGATAATGATTAATAGTTTTAAGTTTTATATCTTTTTTTAGTTGTCTTCGCTCGTCCGAAGAAGCGGTTATTAGTTTTAACAGAGTATCTACCTGCTCCTGTTCTGCCATATCGGAGGTCTTCTTGTATTCTTCAACGGCTCTTATCAGCTTGTAAAAATATTCAATTGATTGCTTGCATTCTTCAGAATCGGTATCGGATAGTTCTTTTAATAATTCTTTATTGTTTATGAGTTCGTCTATATTGTGTCTAAGAATTAGTAAAGCAAAGTAATCATAAAAATTTATTTCATCCCCTCTGTAGGCTTTTAAGAAGCTTATTACGTATTTGTTTGAGATATAATTCGGCGCATGATCCTTTTCATATACTTCATAGGCATCCCATAGATAATAGCGCCAATGGTATTTTAGTCTACGATTGAGAATATATCGAAGCCACTTAATGGTATATTCCGGCTCATTTATTAATTCCGAATCGTGCCCTGAAATAAATAGAGTTGTGGAGTATAATTCTGCCAATACATAAATTGCTTGAGCTGTACTATAGAATTGTTTCCAACCGATTTTCCCGCTATAAACATTGCCATCATTTAAATCAACACCTGCATTTTCCCACCAAGTTTTCTCAAAGTAGCTATAGTTATAATCAGCATATTTTTCGTCCGGATTAAATGTCGGAGAGGAAAGCAGCTTAACATACCTTCCCATTAAAAATGGTTGATAGAGGCTAAAGAATCCTCCTTGATCGGCAACTATTTTTACATCTTGAAGAAAATCCTTTAATCGTTTAGAAGGAATTGTCAGAGTTCCGATTTCATAAATAAAAGACCCCATTTTTGTATACCTCCCTGATAATAATTGCTGCTAAATGAAAATGTTACCTTTGAATAGCGTCATAGTAGCATCAGGGAAAAGCACATACAAGTGGAATTATGGAATTCCGGGGAAAACCGCGAAAGTTTGTTAATAATAGACAAAAGAGTTAAAAAATAGCAATAAAAATCCTTGAATGATTGATAAATAGGGGCTTCTGCATGTCAAAAGTATAATAAAACTATAGCGTCCATATTATAAGAAAGAGAGCGCAGTTCAAAAAAACGCTCTTTTTTTATGTGTGACATTTCTGTGACAATGCGTGTGATAAAGTTGTCTCATCGAAGCGAACAAATCGATACGACAAATAGATCAACACACGAAAGAATATCACAGGAGGTAGAGATTATGAATAAACTTATGAAGAAGATCATCGCAACATTGGCCGGCGGTTTATTAGCCGTAGCACCTTTGGCAGTTACTCCGTTTATCAGTATGGCGGCGACGAAAAGTACGCAGAACGTAACCTGGTCACACGATGTATACATCAATAACTACACCGACTGGCGCACCGAGCTTTGGGGAACCACACAGGTGAACATCAACGGACAGGGCGAGATTCCCGCAGCGGGAGATATTACAGGATGGTTTGAAGATTATGACGAGGCCATCAAGTATTACAAGGCAGTCGGCATCGCCGATGCAAGCGATTACGCAAAGCAGAATACTTATCATCTTCATTTTGAATACGGATGCAACTTCGAAGCGGAAGATGCCGATTTTGAAGAAGAAGCATTAGATGAAGATCTTCTTCAGTGCGATCCCGAGGAAGTACTTTTCCAGAAAAACGACACCATTGAAGTTCAGCTTCCCGTAAGCGGCAACGCACTTTTGGTTGACAATTACGCAGGCGACTGGGACGTTAAATTAGTCGGAAACAACAAACTCGTTTTAAAATGCCTTAAGCCTACCGATCATGCGATTATCAACGCATTCTTGGTAAAGAAGCCCAAGGAACTCAAAGACGGTTTCTGGTTTGAAAGCATGAAGACACAGCTTAACATCGCAGCAGAGATGGCTAAAAAGTCCGGTAAAGAAGTCACTGCACAGACCGAAGGCGATTTCGCACTTTCCTACGAAATCATGGACTTCTTAAAGAAAAACCCGAACGTTACGATGAATTACAAATTAAGCTACAAAGAAGTGGTTTACAACCTCGTAATCTCCGGAAAGAAAGTTAATCCCGATATCAGCATTCCCTGGTACGGACCCGAATACTTAATCGGAAACTTCTATAAAAAGTAAAACAACTCATAACCATCAAGGGAGGCGGCAGATAAGCTGCCTCCTTTTTCTGTTCGGCGCTTTGGCGTATAATCCTATTCCCCAAAATGATAATATTCTTGCTTTTGGGGAATAGAAATGTTATTATTACTACAGGTTAAGCCATTCCCCAAAATGATAATAATCTTAAATCTGGGGAATAGAATCGATATCGTTATTTCGGAGGTGCAATATAACGATGAAATTAATATCACGAAAAACTTACCTTGATGAACTGGAAGCATTGATTAATGTTCCTGATATTAAAGTTATCACAGGTATCAGAAGATCAGGTAAATCCAAATTGATGGATGCTATGGTTGATTTAATAAAAAAAACTGACCCAAGCGGAAACATAATTCATATAAATTTTAATCTTACTGAATTTGAAAACCTGCTTGAGTACCATAAGCTTGAGTCATATGTGGAAAATGAATACTCACCGGAAGTAAATAATTATGTTTTGATTGATGAGATTCAGATGTGTGACCATTTTGAAAAAGCAATCAATAGCCTGCATGCCAAAGAAAAATATGATATCTATGTAACCGGCTCTAACGCATTTCTTCTGAGCAGCGATTTGGCAACGCTGTTTGTGGGAAGAACATATGAAATGCATGTGCTTCCCTTCTCTTTTAATGAGTATGTAACTTATTTTCCGACAGACAATATCAATGAGAGCCTGACAAAATATATAACCGAGGGCGGTATGGCCGGTTCATATCTTTATAAGGAAATTAACCAAAAGTACAGATATATTAATACCGAGGTACTGAATGCTTTGATCGTAAGAGATATTGTCAACAGGCATAAAATCCGAAATGATCAGTTACTTAATGTACTTATAGATTTTATGATGGACAATATTGGTAATGCAGTATCAATAAGGTCAATTACGGATTCTCTGGCAGCCGGGAAAAACACCGCTGACCATAAAACTATCGGTCAATATGTTTCGTATCTATGCAAGGCGTATGCTTTTTACCGTGTCAGAAGATACGATATAAAAGGGAAAAAATATCTTAACTCAGAAGACAAGTACTATCTGTCGGATCATAGCTTTAAGTATGCCAGACTTGGCACAAAGAATATGGACTATGGACATATACTTGAAAACATTGTTGCGATAGAACTAATAAGGCGAGGCTATGAAATATATGTTGGTATCGTAGGCGATAAAGAAGTTGATTTTGTCGCGATGAAACAAGGGGGGAGGACTTATATTCAGGTATCATATGACATAAGCGATTCTAAAACTTTCGAGAGAGAAGTGACTCCTTTGCTCAAGATTCCTGATGCTTATCCCAAAATAATAATCGCAAGAACCTATCAACCGGAGTACCAACACGAAGGGATAAGGATAATAGATGCTGCCGAATGGCTGATGGGTAAAACATTATAACAGGTGCTTTTTTGTCTTTCGTATGGGACACATGTGATGCCTATAATAAGATAGTGACAGAAAACACAGTGTGAAAGGAGCGACCGTCATGTTTTGGGATAATGATACGAACGCAGATTATGATTACAAGAAACTCCGTAAAGACCTTGAGAATGAATACATGTGCCAGGGCATCGGCTTCTCCGGTGGCTTCAGCGCAATGCAGATGATGGATGCTTCCACGGCAAGCGAAAAACAGCTGCTTCGCATGGCGAAGGAAGAAGGGCTTGATGTGGAGAAATACAGGAAGTAAGCTTTAGACTATGAGCACCGGGCAACCGGTGTTTTTTGTCCGTCGTATGGTACACATGGTTTTGTAGGATTAAGACATATAAAACAGCAGCCACTACTCAACTCCATAATATGAACAGAATATGAAAGTAATTTGTATTTTTAAGGAAAACTGCCATTTAACGCTGCTATAAGAGATACTATTTGGTATAATAATCGTATGGGAAAAAGGCTAAAATTAACAATTTCATTATTCCTGATATTATTCGGTCTATGCGCTTCCGGTTGTTTCAGACTAAAGAGAGAAGCTGAGTTTAAATGGAATGGAACGATTGATTGCGCTTTTGATTTTGGCATTACAGAGAAAGCTATGTTACTATCGGGTGTTTCAAAAGATGAAGTACTTAACAATATGAGCAAGAATATTGGCACTGTAATGCCATTGACCAGTTACAAAGAAATTGCCAGAGATGGTGAGACGTATTATGGGTCAAGGGGAAAAAGTACTTTACCTTCCAATATGGCAGATGTTGCCATTGGAGCATTAATAGGGACTGAGGCGGACACCAGAGTAACACGTAACGGTTTCCTAAATAAAACCATATATATACAAATCAAGCTTAAGTCTGTTCCGGTACAGGACGACATGCTGAAAGCAGTTCAAGCAGTTGGCAGATATGGTATAGAGGACGAGTTTAGTATTAAGGTTCCTTATAAAATTACTTCAACGAACGGAATGATAGATTCAAATGACGATAGGAGAGTGTCTTGGGACCTGTATGATTTTGATACGGGAAAGGAAACATCCAAAGTACTTACCCTGTCTTATTTCGATTGGACTCCGGTGTTTATATTTATTGGCGTAGTAGTTATTTCAACTACAGTATTTTTTATAGTTTTTAATGCAGTAAAAAGAAGTCGGAGAAGGATGAAATACGACACAAGTCAGTTAGACTTATACGAAACAGATGCGTTCTATCGAAATGTTCGCCCGAATAGTCATACAGCGCAGCAATATAGGACAAATCGATTCTTACCGATTGAAGATTATCGTCCCGCGCCGCAAGAACCACGCCAAAGAACACTTAGTCAAGAAGAATGGAACAATGAGTATCAGCGTACGGAATATGTTTATCATAGTGTAGAAAAGCCGGACGAATTTGTGTCATATAATCCGCCTGTAGTCAATGTGGATTCAAGGGCATCTATCGCTGTAGATGACGCGGTGGCAGCGGCAAAGGCGGAAGCAGAAGCAGGAAGGCCAGATAGCGCTAATGATATTATTTCCAAATACGGTTCGGGTGGATCATTCTATAAACAATAAGACATAATAAGACGCTAACTTGGATTCTGGGTTAAATAATATAGAGCAATCTATTCCGATTAGAAGGCTGCTTCGTTTTTGCAGAAGATGAGCCGCTCAGGAACTATTTAAAAGAGCGAGCGGGAGTGGTTTGTGGGTAAATACGAAGAAATAGATAATGGTTAGAGGATCGAGAAATGGTAGAAGAACTTCGTAAAGGATTAGAAACTGCATATATAGATGGATCGGTTGTTTCAAATGGTTTATATCAACCGCAGTTTGTAGCCAATAATTACAAAGAGGGAAAGAAGGTTCTCTCGTCCATTGAGGATGAGCTTTTATCATGCGAGCAGTTTCAAATCAGTGTCGCTTTTATCACTATGGGAGGTATTACTCCTTTACTTCAGACGTTGAAAGAACTTGAGAACAAAGGCATTCCAGGCCAAATTTTAACAACTAATTATCTGAATTTCTCTGACCCGAAGGCGCTTGAAAAACTACATTCTTTGAAAAACCTTACAATTCGTATGTTTGATGTTGAAAAGGCTGAGGAGGGTTTTCATACCAAGGGATATATCTTCAAAAAAGAAGAAATCTATCGCATTATCATTGGAAGCTCCAATATGACGAAAGATGCTTTGACTACGAACCATGAGTGGAATACAAGAATAGTTTCTACTACACAGGGAGAAGTAGCAAAGCAGATTGTGGATGAATTCCATCGTCTTTGGAATTCGGAGTATTCTAGAAGTTTTGAAGAATTTATCGACGAATATAAAACGAGATATGAAATCATAAAAAAACAACGTGATATGGCGAAGCAGGAAGAAGTCATATCTATAGAGAAATATAAACTAAAGCCAAACAGCATGCAGACCAGTTTTATCACTAACTTAAAGAATATCATCTCAAGTGGTGAAGAACGTGCACTTTTAATTTCTGCCACAGGAACAGGAAAGAGCTATGCCTCAGCATTTGCAATGCGTGAATTAGGATTCAAGAGGGTTTTATTTTTGGTACACAGAGGTCAGCTAGCTAGACAAACGAAGAAATCATATGAAAATATTTTTCCGAAAACAGTTTCTATGGGAATTATTGGAGGCGGTGCATCTGTTGAGGAAAACATGCAAAAAGACTTTATTTTTGCAATGGTACAAACACTTTCTAGAGACGAACACTTAAAGAAATTCGATCCGGGTACATTTGATTGCATTATTATGGATGAGTACGACATAATAGGTCTAAGTCGAGAGGCCGCCTGAACAAAGGCTTCCAGACTTAGTCCTATTTTTTTCGACCTACTGGAGAGGTGAAGAGGATGGACGGCGCCGGACAAAATCTATAACCTGCACTTAAGGACAGCGGAGATGCCAGGTCTCCGAAGGACAGCTGCCCTTAGAGAAGTGTGGTGAAAAATCGCTGAAGATAGGACTTTGGCTTTCGACTTATGTGTCGAAGCTGAGGTCCTTTCTTTTTTCACCACAGATCATATCTATGGCAGGCGATGGCCTGACCGTCAGGAAGGAGGCTTATAGATGGCATTTAAGAAAAACAGGAACATGAAGGTGCATGGCACAAGCGGATACAGATACAAGGCGACGCCGACGATCATGCTGAAGGGGGAATGGCTGAAGGAACTTGGCTTTGAGATCGGAGATTATGTGTCCGTCAGTTGTGAGAATGGAAAGCTGGTCATTACTCCGGATGCGGAAATGGCGGCGATGAAGGAAGCAGAGGCGGCTTTCATGGAAAGAGAGACAAAGCTTCTGCAGAAGAGGTTTGAAGCGGAAAAAGAGAAGCTGCGCGCTCAGCTCGTGGCTGAGAGGAAAGCGGATTACTGCATGGTGGCGGAAGCCAGATTGGAGGCGTGAGAATATGGGAAAGATTTATATGATCGGAGCAATGAAGGGCGGCGTGGGGAAGTCTGTGTCGGTGTTCAATCTGGCATATTCCCTAAAGAAGCGCGGCAAGAAGGTACTGGCGGTGGATTTTGATCCGCAGAGCAATCTGACCACCTGCTTCGGAGCGGAAGAGGTGGATGTGGCAATCGGTGATCTGATGATGAACGTGATCGAGGAAGAGGTTCTTCCGGAGCGTGAGGAATATATCTGGGAGAGGAACGGCGTGGACTTCATTCCGGCATCCATAGGGCTTTCAGCGGTGGAAGCGAAGCTGAGGCTTGAAATGGGTACGGAGAAGATGCTGTCGGCCATTCTGGAACCGCTGAGAGAGGATTATGACTATATCCTGATAGATACCTGTCCGTCCCTGGGTGCGCTGACCATCAACGCAATGGCGGCGGCAGATGAAGTGATCGTGGCTGTGAATCCGCAGCTTCTGGCGATGATGGGATTGCAGGACTTCTTAAAATCAGTGAAGAAGATCAAGAGCCGGATCAACGAACGGCTGAATGTGGCGGGAATCCTGCTCACGATGTGCGACGCAAGGACGATCCTCTGCAAGACCATTACGGAACAGGTGGCGGAAACATTCCAGGGGCAGATCAGGATCTTCAAGAGCAAGATTCCGAATACCGTGAAGGTTGGTGAATCCGTGTACTACAGTGAACCGCTGATCGAGTACGCGCCTGAGAGTAACGCCTGTAAGGCGTATGAGAGACTGGCTGGGGGGGGGATCGCGTATGAAGGCTAATTCTCCGAAGAGGAAGATATTTGACGCGGTGGACATGCTGACTGAGGAATCCTCGGCGCATGAGCCGGATGGGGTACAGGTTCTGCCGCTTGATAAGATCAAGGCTTTCCATGACCATCCGTTCCATCTGTATGAGGGTGAACGGCTTCAGGACATGGTGGAGAGCATAAAGGAACATGGAGTGCTGACGCCGGTAATCGTCCGGAAGAAAAGGGGCGGATATGAAATGCTTTCCGGTCACAACAGGGCTAACGCCGCGAAGATGGCGGGGCTTAAGGAGATACCGGCTATCGTGAAGGAAGGTCTGACGGAGCAGGAAGCCTATGTCTATGTGATCGAGACAAATATGATCCAGAGATCCTTCAATGACCTGCTTCCAAGCGAGAAGGCTGCAGTGATGGCAGAGCAGTATGACAAGACTTGCTGCCAGGGCAAGCGGAGCGACATCATCCGTGAACTGGAGATCCTTGCCGGGAATGAGACAGAATCAACTTGTGGTCATAATGGCCACAAGTTGAAGAGCCGGGATGTATTGGCAAAGGAATATGGTTTTTCAAGCCGGAACGCGGCAAGGTACCTGAGACTGAATTATCTGATCAGACCGTTCAAGGACATGATGGACAGGAACGAGATCCCGCTTCTTTCGGCGGTGGATGTGTCCTATATGCCTGAGGAAGAGCAGCAGGCTCTGTATGACCTGCTGACAGGCAGGAAGCTGAAGCTGATGCCGAAGATGGCGGCACAGCTCAGGAAAGCGTCCGGAAATCTGGATGAAGAGAAGATGTTGGAGATCGTGGACGGGCTTAAGGTGAAGAAGCAGGCCAATGGCGTGAGCCTGAAACTGCCGACGGCTATCTGCAGCAAGTATTTTGAAGGCATGAACGCGGAGCAGATGGCTTCCCTTGTGGAGCAGGCGCTGGAAGCGTGGTTTGCCGGGAAGGAGGCTGCGCATGTTCAGTAATGAAGATCTGAAATGCCTGGATCCGGAGTATTTCTCCATCATTACCACGGATGCCTATGATGTGACGATCATGTCCAGGAATACCGGCCACTACTGGTATCTGCATAATCCGGAGTATCCGGAGCAGGGAACGGTGATCATCTTCCACAAGCACAAGGCTTCCCATCCGTACCACCAGCACGGTAGGGCGAATACTCTGCGGCAGGCTGTGAGAGGAATCAGGAAGCATGATCGATGGCAAATGAATGGACGACCTCGATTGCTGCAATAACGCAGCGAAACAAAAAGAAATGCTTGACATTTCGCAGCGTTATTTGTATAATGATTCAGAGGTGGTACTATGCAGAATTTTGGGGAGTATTTGAAACAGCTCCGTAACGATTGCGGCCTAAGTTTATACAAGGTTTATGAGAAAACTGGGATTACTGATTCAAGACTATCAAAAGCCGAGAATGGAGCTTGGTGCAATCTGAAACTATCAGAAATCAGAAAGCTGGCAGACCTTTATAAGGTACCTGTTATTCCGATGTGTATGATGGCGGGTTTGTTTGACGAATCAGATATTGAAGAGTACCACTCTTGTTTTAGAAATGTCGCCCTACTGGATGACGAAGATAAGCAGCATGTTCAGTCAGAGATCGACTACATCTTAAAGAAGAAAGGATGATAGAAATGATTTTTCATCTTGGAGAATTATTCTGCGGTCCTGGCGGTATAGGCTGGGGAGCCACACACGCAGATATAAATGATCCCGAATGGGGCATTGTCCACCAGTGGGCTAATGATTATGATGCAGATACTTGTGAGACTTATAGACATAATATCTGTCCGGATAATCCTGAGTCTGTATATCATGCAGATATAAGAACTTTTGACATGGAGCAGCTTGCGCCGATAGATGCATTAGCCTTTGGGTTCCCGTGTAATGATTATAGCGTAGTTGGTGAACAAAAAGGAATGAATGGAACTTTTGGACCCTTGTATTCATATGGTGTAAAAGCCCTTAGACGATTCAGACCGCAGTGGTTTTTGGCAGAGAATGTTGGTGGCCTTAGGAGCGCCAATGAAGGAAAAGCGCTGAAAAAGATCCTTTCAGAACTTGAAGGGGCAGGGTATAGAATAACACCGCACTTGTATAAGTTTGAAGAGTATGGTGTTCCGCAGGCAAGGCATCGTTTGATTATTGTGGGTATTAGAAACGATATTGATGTAGAGTTTCGAGTTCCATCTACTGCACCTTATGCGGATATTGACAATACCTGCAGAAATGCGATAGAGAATCCGCCTATAGAGGCTGATGCGTTTAATAATGAGCCAACAAGGCAATCACAGCAAGTGATTGAAAGACTTAGGCACATTCTTCCCGGTCAAAATGCATTTACAGCAGACTTGCCGGATGAATTAAAACTCAATATTAAAGGCGCTAAAATAAGTCAGATCTATAAGAGGCTTGATCCGGAAAAACCTTCTTATACAGTTACAGGAAGTGGCGGCGGCGGTACGCATATATACCACTGGGAAGAACCGAGAGCCTTAACAAATAGAGAACGTGCGAGACTTCAAACATTTCCAGATGATTACGAGTTCCTTGGCAGTAAGGAAAGCGTGCGCAAGCAGATTGGAATGGCGGTTCCGTGCAGAGGCGCAAAAATAATATTTGAAGCAATTTTGAAGAGCTTTGCGGGAATTGAGTACGAATCAGTAGATGCAAGCATAAACGAATAAACAATAGCCAGTTGATCATTGAAAGGTCAGCTGGCTATTTTGATGGTTTAATATTTCTGTGATAATATTTCGTTCTCTAAGCGGGTCATGGTATCATCAAGGCATTTCTTTTTCAATTCGCATTCCCAGATAACAATTACTTTCCAACCAAGAGATGTGAGTCCTGCGTGGTTGGAGATATCACGCTCAACATTGCGTTGTATTTTTGGAATCCAATAGTCAGTATTGGAGGTCGGCCAAACAAATCTGGGACAGTCGTGTTTATGCCAGAAACATCCATTTACAAAGATAACTGTTTTGTATTTTGGCAGAACAATATCCGGTTTGCCTGGAAGCGTCCGGACATTCTTTCTGTATCTGAAACCATGAGAGAACAGGATTTTCCTGACAGTTTCCTCTGGCTTCGAGTTGGTGCTTCGGATGTGAGACATATTTCGGCTTCTCACTTCCTTGGAGTGATTATCAGCCATATCAATCCTCTACCACGTCATAATATACTGCGCCCTGTGGGAGCTTGATATTCGGTACCCATAACTGTTTTCCGCCCCATCCTTTTGTACCGGTGACTTGGTACATTGTAAGGACTACTTTTCGAGGGAAGGATCCGCCTAGCTGCCAATCATTCGGGGATAGTAATGCGCCAGTACCTTGTGCAATATCTCTATTTCTGCGGACAATAAGGATGCCTTGTGTTGTAGGCGATTCTGCAAGCATCGTATCAAGAATTGCCTGAAATGAAGGAAGCTTAAAATCTGAGTCTGTGATTATGTGCGATAAGATTTCCTTCATAAGGCGCAGGCTTACTTGATAGTATGGTTCGCTTTCAGTGAAAGATGCAAGTAATTCTGATATCTGTTCTATAGTGTTGTTATCTGGATAGAACGGATAATAATTGGTTCCGCCTGAAATAGCTGTAACATGATCGGAATCAAGCACATTTTTTCGAGTAGGGTTTAATCCTTCCGGATAATAAATCTTAACATCATCAAGACCTTGTTCTACCTGAGAAATGATGGCGTTATTTGTAGCATTGATATCTGCAAATAATTTATATAAGCGTTCGTCGATATAAACCATCATCATTCCTGGATCACGGTCGTACCCGAACATTCGGCTGTGCTGCCACATTGTATCGGCCTGAGGTTTCTTGCTTGTGCGTGTATAATAAATTGTCTGCAGACTTGGGAAAGTTACTCCGCGGCCAAGAGTATTGCCGCCGACAACAAAATTGCATCCCGAGGAATATTCATCACTGTCCACATCTGATTTTCCGTTCATCACAATCACTTTTATTTCGTTATTCAAAAGCATTTTAGATGCACGATCGAACAGCTGCTTAAATGGCAGCTTTTCTGATTTTGATGGAGATAAAAGATCATACTGCTTTTTCAATTTGCTTGAAAAATCACCTGAAAGATTATCCTTGCACCAACTTAATTCTGTATTGATGCTGTCGGCAAATTTCTGATGAGCTGCCTGACGGACACTTGGATGAATAAGGCAATTTGAAACGGTTCCGCCTGCTTCCAGGATCTGCGCTGAAACGAGAAGATGCCGGATGACAACATCTCTTTCGGCGTGTTCCAGTGTATCCAGGTATGTTACACAGCTGGCTTTCTCACTCTTGGGAAAGAAAAAGTCTCCGCCAAGATAACCTTTGCCGGGTTTGAAATAGTGCGTAAAAAGTGGATGCCATCCTGATCCGACAGTCTGGAGAAAAATAGCCTGAGGTGTTCCTGTCACCTGAAGATAAAGGCTGCTTGCGGCACCATCACGGATGGATCCAAGATACTTGTTGATAGAGGATTGTCTGTTTTTGTTTACAAGTGTGTTGAGAGAAGCGGCATCGGCCTCATCGTCAACTATAAAAAGCGGGTTGCCGCGCATAAATCCTGTGGAATTGAAAATGTTTGCCCACAGTTTTAATATTCTGGCATTTTTCTTCAGGACAACGATTGTTGGAAGCATTAAACTGTTATCTGCAAATAACCTTGCATCGTTTTCTCCGCAGATGCAGTAGCCGTCTAAATCTGATTTCACACGATCAAGTGTCTGTTGCTGAAGAACGACATTATCAGTTGTTAGCAGAACAAAAACCGGAAATCCGAGGTCGGTGGCTTTGCACATAATACCGAACATCTGACCCGTCTTTCCAGATTGGACATTACCGAACAAAAGACCTATCTCATGACTTGTAAATGAGAACTTCTTAAGGTAGTTGTTCCCTACATCTTCTGCGGTAGCAGATATAGATTCGGCAAGTCCGGTGTTTCCGCGCTCTATAATTTTATCCAAATAGTTTTTTAAGTAAGGCATTATTCTTCATCTCCTTCCGCTTCGTCGGGCTTAAACGAAAGCATCCATACATCTAAAGGCGTTCCATCTTCATCCAAAGCTGTCTGGCCAGTTTTTTTAAGGTATAGATTTTCGCATCCGTATTCCTGGAGCATTTCCTTCGTTATCATACCCGTACGATCTGTATCCTGTTGCGTATCATTTACAGGAACAACAAGCCCGGCAGCAGCAAGACGGCCTTTGAGCCAACGCCCCATGATCAGTTCATCGCCGACAGCGCTGAATTGTTTATTGCCGTCGCTTGTGGTATGGGCCTTAAACCAGTATCCATCATCGGTAATGATGAAGAATGGCTTATTCTTTTCCGGGTATCCATCTATGCGGGTTATTTCCTTTGCAACAGTAAGCTGTGTTTCATACCAGTCGCGGGATTTCCTTTTGCTTCTGGGAGCAGCATAGCAGACGTTTACGTTGGATTTTGTAAAGTGTTTGCCGTCATCCAGGTGTCTTTCTTCCGATGCAGGAACCTTAAGCGGAAGAAGGAAAGAAGCGTATGCTGTACATCTTTTGTAAAATTCCACATTTGAAGGGGGAACTTCTGTAACAAGTTCGATTCCAGAAAGTGCAGTGTTCTTTTCAAATATCAGCGGCATGTCTTTCACATCTTCGATATTTGCTGAGCAGTTCGGCATTTTCAGTTTTTCAATGAAATCAGAGATTTCCTTACATTCTGATGGATCGGTTGTTAGTGAAGAAATCTCATATTGTCGTCTATTTGCGGCTTCAAGCTTGATGACGCCGAGATTCGCCGAACCCATTATTGCAGCGAAGGGGATACCGTCTTTATAAAAACAGTATATTTTTCCATGATACTTGAAGGAGCGAACAATTCTTATTTCACCTATTCTGGATGCACGCCATTTCTTGTTGATTTTTATGGCGGTGTGGTAAGAACCTTCCGGCATTCCTTCTATATAATACATCCCAATGTTTAAGCATATCTGTTTAATATTGGAGTTGGAAATCAAGCTGTCTAATTCTTCCAGAGAAGCACGCGAAACATAGCCGACAGCGATTTCAACATAATCAGCTTTGGCCAGCTGTTCCTTAAAACAATCTATTATTGTAAGCTGGTCATCGCTTGTTCCCAAAGGGAGTATATTTGAATAAAGCAGTTGCATTGCATAGCCTCCTATTCGTCGATGGTTTCCATTATATCTTCAAGATGGACATTCAGAGATTCACATATCTTTAAAAGTACATCTGTGGTGACATTCTCGCATTTGCCTAACTTAGCGATAGATGCAGAACTTACCCCGGATGCCACTTTAAGATCGTGTTTGTTCATACCCTTGTCAATTAACAGTTTCCACAGTTTGTTGTAGCTGATTTTCATAGTATTTGCCCTTCCTAATCATCAAATAAATCTTCGGATTCGTCTTCTTTTTGTACTGAATCAAGCAGTTCGGTGTAATACTTTTTGAGATTATTGTATTCTTCAACCAGCGGAAAATCCGGGTTCTTCATAAAGTCACGAAGGATCTTATATTTTCCGGGGTTGTGCCTCAGCTGATATATTTCTATCTCGATAGTAATGCCAGTTTGATCCGGGGCTCCGAAAAATGAGGTGTATTGATAGGGTATGTCGTCTTCAAAAGTAATGGTTGTGTCGTCAAGTAGCTTTTCATCAATATCGTCAGGATTATGAAATCTGTCATAAACCTTTGAATCGAGGAAGTATTCATAAACGCGCACAGAGTTTCTGGTAGGAAGATCGTATATCTGTGAGGGCCATTCCAGCTCATCAAAATCGACCAGGGTTCCGAGTTGCTTTGAATCAACAATCTTTTTATAAATAAAGGACTGGGCTTCATTAAAATATGTTTCCCCTGTATCGCCTTCTTGATAGTATAAAACCGGGTACAACCCATCAAGAAATTCCCAATATTCTTCGGCATCTCCTACAGCAGAACACTTTTCCAGCAGATTGTGCAGATACGGAAGAAAAATATATCTTTCTACTTTCTCCGGTATCATGTCGTAAAGCATGTCGAAAGTCCTGTCGGTATATGAACGATGCTGCATTTTCTCAAAGAAATTGCCTACGCGAATGAGTTTTGAGTCATAACCGGAAGCAAAATGTACTGCCGCAAAATACTCTTGGAAAGAACGATGTATAAAGTAATACTTTTCGCCTTCGCGATACATGATGCAAAGATTATCTGTAAGATCCAAAAGGAAATCGCGAGGTGTTACACCGCATTTTTCGGCGTAGGTATCTTTAAGAACTTTCTTCATATAGGATGAGAAGGTGATATCACTGAATTCCAATTCCTCATCTTTATACGTCCGGGCACAGAATTCGGCGAAATATTTAGCGAATTCTTCCGGAGTCAGCTTAGTATGAAGGGGGCGCTTATAAGATCCCTTCGTTGCATCATGAAGTCTCGCCATTGTCTCATATGCTTTGGAATAGAATACATGCATTTTGGCGGGGACTTCTCCAAAAGAGGAATAAGTCATCAGCATGATGGTAAGCAGAAGAGGATTGCTGGCAAATTGATAGTGTGTGTTATACAGCTTCTGATCCAAGGCTTCCATAAAATTGCTTTTTGCGGTTATGTCCCAAAATTCAAGCTTGTCGATGAGCGTTAAAGCCTGAGGCTTTGTTAATGGCTCAATATCATAAATCGAGAATTTGGAATAGGCAATAAAACTGTATATTGGTCTGGATGTAATAACAATCATATTGCCGGGATAAGATTTGATAAATGCTTCCAGGTCCGTGTCAAAAGATTCTCGTGCAGATGATTGGATTTCATCAAGACCATCCAGAAGAAGTACGAGTTCCTTCTCCTGCAGGCTGTTTATTACATCGGAGTGAGTGATTTTAGAATCGAAATCCTTTACAGACTTCCATATAAAATCTACGATTCCATTAGTATCTTCTTTATAGTCCTTAAGCGAGAGCAATAATGGAATGAAGTCAGTTGTGCCTTGCGATTGTGCGGATGATAAGAAAAGGTGGGTTAAAAACATTGATTTTCCAATACCGCCGATTCCTTCAATTATTATGTACTTGGACTCTTTTTCAAGCTTGTCTATTGAAGCATCGTGGATGGTCTTCTCTTCTTTGGAATCTCTTGCACCTGTAATCTTATATTTTTTATAAGTAATGTCATTGCAGACATAAATATCATAAAAGGGATGGGGTTTCTCTGCATATAGGAGTGTCTTTTTGGTTGAATAATATGCAGATGCGGTATCAAGGTAGGATTGAAATGGGTGTGGGGCTTCCTCAGATTCCTGCGGCAATCCTTCGAGATATAATACACCGTCTTTTACCGTAGCAAGGTCTGGAGCAATGCCAGCCGGATCAATGATGATAGGCGGTATGGAACCATTTTTTGAAGCACTCTTCGGAGTGCTTTTTTTGGTTGTGCCTGCGGCATCAGTAATGATGGATACAAACAGGTTGGCAAGCTGATCGCCAGCATTATGCGGGGTGATTTCCGGAAGAACATCAGAGAACTGTGTGCAGAGATTATCTACTGCAGCATCAGAAAACTGATAAATATAATCCGAAAAACTCATGGGTTCAATATATGCATTTATCTTTCTGGCAAGCCGAGTAATTTTCGCCTGACCATTATAAAAAGATTTGTAACTGCTTGGCTGATACTCATCCAAAATATCCTGACCTTCTTCGGAGAGGATTGCTTCAAATACTGAACGAGTGAATGCGGCAGTATTTCCTCCGGCGCTGATAACAGATGCCAATCTATGAATAAACTCTTTGAAATCCATCTCTTTGTCCTTCTTTGCCAAACTTTGTCCTGCATTGTCTAAGCATATCCGCGAATAGCCATCCTTACCCACTCAATTTATTAAGATTGAAGCAGGATTATAACAGGAGACTGTGCATCGGGTGATATGGCTATGTGTGTGGGGCATACATAACTATCATATCATAAATTTGCAGATTTGACTACTGCAATTCTGGTAGAAAAATCTGCGATCGTAAAATCAGAATCCAGAATCCTAAATAAAAATTCATATCAGGCCACATGTGCGCAGTGAGGCAGGATACGACATACCACGGAAAAGCAGTTGCGATAAAGGCAGCTGACGGAACGTGGGTGTAAGTACCCTTGTTTTCCTGCGCTCTTTTTCAGCCGGTTCCGGGGTACTTCGGTCAAAAGTCCGTACCGGGTACCCTGCTCTCATTGCCTCCAGGCCAGCAAAGGAGGCAATTATGAGAGTCAAGAAGACAAGGCAGGATCAGAGAGGCGTGTATCGTTATCCGGTGGATGTCCCAGACGGCAAGGGAGGTTACAGGAGAACCTATAACGTGATCAAGCCGGGAGAGGATGGCGTGACGGAGGTTCTGATCCAGGATCTGCACAGGATGGATGACAACGAGGTTACCAACAATGTAAAGAACGGTCATCCGAAGATGACGGCGGAGCAGAAGGCGGCGAAGAAGGAGTGGGAAGAAGCGCATCCGGGCGAGAAGTACCCGATGGACTGGAACCTTTCCTTAAATTATGAGTTCGACAAATGCGAAGACGGTGATGTCAGCAAAAGCAGTGTGCTGTCCGGCGCAAGCTATGATCCTTTTGCGGAGATGGAGGTTCCGGACGAGGTGCTGAAGCTTCGGGAGATCGCGGCGAATAAGATGACGGACCGTCAGAGGCAGGCGTATGAACTGATCGGTCTTGAGGAACGCACGATCACAGAGGCGGCGAAGATCATGGGCGTCAGCATCAAAGTGGCGAAGGTTCATTACGACAAGGCCATCGACTGCATCAGAAAAAATTTTTAAAAGTTTTTTTCGGGGAGGGTAAAAATCCTCCCCTTTTCGTTGCCTGTGACATGTAAGGAAGACGACTTCCTGAAGAAAGAGAGGTGAAGAACCATGGCAATTAAACACAAGATTGTCATCAACGTCTCAGATCCCAACGGGCGCAAGGCGAACGTGCTGAGGGGCGCTGACGTGAAGCTTCCGGCAAGGCTCCTTAAGTTCCTGTTCGGAGATTTCACACAGGTGTATCTCTTATCGCCGGGGCAGACGGTGGAATCGGTAGACATCCGCGAAGTTGAGGAAGGAGGCAAAGCATGTCAAAGGTAAACATCGCAAAGATCGCAAAGGATGTGGGTATCTGCAGCGAGAACCTGGTCAGCATCTCTGAAAGCCTGATCAGTATTTCGGAGAAGGTGGCCACGGTGGCAAAGGTGATCGCAGAGATCGTATCCGAATTCCAGGGTGAGCCGGATAAGCCTGCGGTCGAGACAAAGCCGAAGAAGGCGGCACAGAAGCAGGTCGAAGCAAAGGAAGAAACGCCGGAGCCGGTGAAGGAATACACATTCACAGAGGTGAGGACATTTCTGGCTGACAAGTCCAGAGCCGGTCATACCGCAGAGGTGAAGAAGATACTTGCGGCGCACGGCGCGGACAAGCTGTCTGATCTGGACAAGGCCGAATACGCTGCCGTCATGGCGGAAGCGGAGGTGCTGGAGTAATGGCAAAGCACGCATTTTTATCGGCATCATCGAGCCACAGATGGCTTGAATGCCCGCCTTCTGCAAAGTTGTGTTCAGAGCAGGAGGACAGGGCAAGTCCCTACGCTCAGCAGGGTACTGACTGCCACGAACTGTGCGCCTATCTGGTAGAGAAGTCCCTTGGCAGGGATGCGGAGGATCCGACGGAGAACCTTACCTATTACGATCAGGAAATGCAGGACTGCGCTGAGAGTTACCGGGACTATGTGACGGAACAGATCGAGGCGGCAAAGAAGCGCTGTCCGGATCCGCAGATCCTGATAGAGCAGAGGCTGGACTTTTCCAGATGGGTCGAGAACGGCTTCGGCACCGGCGACTGCGTGATCGTTGCGGATGAGGTTCTGCAGATCATCGATTACAAGCATGGTCTGGGCGTTCTGGTATCTGCGGAAAGAAATCCACAGATGATGTGCTACGCATTAGGCGCTCTGGAACTGTTCGATGGTCTGTATGACATCCGGGAGATCAGCATGACGATCTTCCAGCCGCGCCGGGAGAATGTCAGCACATTCACTATGACAAAGGAAGAACTGCTTGCATGGGCGGATGAAGTCCTGAAGCCTACGGCGGAATTGGCGTACGAAGGCAAGGGTGAGTTCAAAGCCGGGGATCACTGCCAGTTCTGCAAGGTGAAGGCGACCTGCAGGAAGCGGGCGGAGTACAATCTGGAACTTGCCAGATATGACTTCGAGATGCCGGCGACTCTGGAAGATACCGAGATCGCGGCTATCCTTCCGAGGATCGACAGCCTGACGGCATGGGCGGCTGACCTGAAGGAATACGCCCTGCAGCAGGCACTGTCCGGCACACACTATGAAGGATTCAAGGTCGTGGAAGGCAGGTCGAACCGGAAATACAGTGATGAGGCAGCGGTCGCATCGGCAGCGGAGAACGCAGGATACGATCCTTATGAGAAGAAGCTACTTGGCATCACGGCAATGACAGCCCTTATGGGCAAGAAGAAGTTTGAGGAAGTGCTTGGCTCTTATATCACGAAGCCTCAGGGCAAGCCGGCACTTGTGCCGGAATCGGATAAGAGGCCGGCGATCAATACAGCATATGAAGATTTCAGTGAAAATTAAGGAGGAAAATCACTATGAGTAAGTTTGTTAATCCCACAAAGGTAATCACCGGAGTAAACACCAGATGGAGCTATGTCAACGCATGGGAGCCGAAGTCGATCAACGGCGGAGCGCCGAAGTATTCGGTATCCCTGATCATCCCGAAGTCTGACACCAAGACGATCGAGAAGATCCAGGCGGCCATTCAGGCGGCGTATGAGGAAGGACAGGGCAAGCTTAAGGGCAACGGCAAGTCCGTACCTGCGCTCTCTGTACTGAAGACTCCGCTCCGTGACGGTGACGCAGAAAGACCGGATGATGAGGCGTATGCCGATTCCTATTTCGTAAACGCCAACAGCGGCACGGCTCCGGGCATCGTGGATGCGGACAGGAATCCGATCATTGACCGTTCCGAAGTATATTCCGGTGTGTATGGCAGGGCATCCATCAATTTCTACGCTTTCAACAGCAATGGGAATAAGGGTATCGCCTGCGGCCTGAATAACCTTCAGAAGATCCGTGACGGGGAGCCTCTTGGCGGCAAGACCAGGGCAGAGGATGATTTCGCAACTGAGGATGATGACGATTTCCTGTCATGATCCGGGGAACTATAGGCAATGAATGAGTTTATGGGCGGTGGCGGAAGCTGCCGCCCGGAAAGGAAAAGATATGGACCAGACTGTTTATTCGCAGGTGCTTATCACCTGCACGACAATCAATGTGGTGATCATCATTTCAACGCTTACGATGTGGATCGGGACGAAGATTCATGACTGGCGTGAGAAGAAAAAGAAGGAACAGGAAGAAAAGTCAGAGTAATGAGGGCGGGCATCGGCGGCATAAGCCGGTGCCTGTTTTCGGATTGGAGGACAGATGGAAACGATCAGTATTGATATTGAAACCTATTCCGGGAATGACCTGAATAAGTGCGGCGTGTACAAGTATGTTCAGCATCCGGATTTTGACATATTGCTGTTCGGCTATGCGGTGGACGGCGGCGAGGTTCATGTGGTCGATCTGGCAGCAGGGGAAGAGATCCCGGAAGAGATTGTTGCTTCGTTGTCGGATGAGGATGTGACTAAATGGGCGTTCAACAGCAACTTTGAACGCATTTGCTTGTCAGAGTGGCTGAGAAGGAACCATCCGGAGCATTTTTCTTCATACAGCGTGGAGGGGGATTCGGTCGGTGAGTATCTGGATCCGAGGGGATGGAAGTGTTCCATGATATGGTCCGCGTATATGGGACTGCCGCTATCCCTTGCCGGCGTAGGTGCGGTGCTGGGTCTGGAAGAACAGAAGCTGAAGGAAGGCAAGGATCTGATCCGGTATTTCTGTGTTCCCTGCAAGCCGACCAAGAGCAATGGGGGAAGGACAAGGAACCTGCCGGAGCATGATCCGGAGAAGTGGAATCTGTTCAAGTTTTATAACCGGAGGGATGTGGAAGTGGAGCAGTCCATACAGAAGAAGCTTCATAACTTTACGGTGCCGGATTTTGTATGGGAAGAGTTCTGGCTGGATCAGGAGATCAATGACAGGGGGATCCTGCTTGACCTGACTTTGGTGCGGAACGCAATCGCCCTGGATGAGATATCGAAGGATAAGCTGTCGGATGCCATGAAGGATATTACGGAACTGGAGAATCCGAACAGCGTGGCGCAGATGAAGCAGTGGCTGTCTGATCAGGGAGTCGAGGCAGAATCCCTGGGCAAGAAGGATGTGGCGAAGATGATTGCTGATGAGGATATCGATGAAGATGTCACCGAAGCGTTAAGGCTCCGGCAGCAGCTGGCAAAATCATCCGTGAAGAAATACCAGGCGATGCAGACGGCGGTATGCAATGACGGCAGGGCGAGGGGTATGTTCCAGTTCTACGGAGCCAACCGGTCAGGCAGATGGGCGGGACGCATCATTCAGCTGCAGAACCTTCCTCAGAACCACATGGATGATCTGGAACAGGCCAGAGGACTTGTAAGGAATGGGGATTATGAAGCGCTGTCCATGCTTTATGACTCTGTGCCTAATGTCCTGTCGGAACTGATCCGGACAGCGTTTGTTGCCGGGGATGGGAATAAGTTCTGTGTGGCGGATTTCTCCGCGATCGAGGCGAGGGTGCTGTCCTGGCTTGCCGGGGAGCAGTGGAGGACGGATGTATTCGTGAACAATGGAGATATCTATTGCGCATCAGCTTCGGCGATGTTCGGCGTTCCGGTGGAAAAGCATGGTCAGAATGCGGAACTGCGGCAGAAGGGTAAGATTGCGGAACTGGCTCTGGGTTACGGCGGTTCTGTCGGAGCCTTGAAGTCGATGGGAGCGATAGAGATGGGACTTACGGAAGAGGAACTTCAGCCTTTGGTTGATTCCTGGCGGTCTGCGAATCCGAACATTGTGAGGTTCTGGTGGGATGTTGACCGGGCGGTGAAGAAGGCGGTGAAACAGAGGGAGCCGTCAGAATTAAAAGGGATCCGCTTTGAATGCCGGAGCGGGATGCTGTTCATTACTCTGCCCTCCGGGAGAAGGCTTGCCTATGTGAAGCCGAGAATGGGTGAGAACCGGTTCGGCGGTGAGTCCGTGACCTATGAAGGCGTGGGCGGCACAAAGAAATGGGAGCGGATCGAGAGTTACGGTCCGAAGTTCGTGGAGAATATCGTGCAGGCGATATCCAGGGATATTCTTTGCTATGCCATGAGGACGCTGTCGCACTGCCGTATCTGCGCCCATGTGCATGATGAACTGATCATCGAGATCAGGAAGGATGCTTCCCTTGCGGCGATCTGTGAGCAGATGGGCAGGACGCCGCCCTGGGCGGAAGACCTGGTCTTAAGAGCCGATGGGTATGAAACGCAGTTTTACAAAAAAGATTAGAAATTTTCGGGAGAGGGTAAAAATCCTCTCCTTTTCGTTGCCTGTGACTTGAAGGGAATAGGTCCTTCACCAAATTCATTTTACAGGAGGGTAATTCATATGAGTGAGTTACAGGTATTCAACAATGCGGAATTTGGCTCTGTCCGCAGCCTCATGGTCAATGGTGAGCCGTATTTTGTCGGTAAGGATGTAGCTGATATTCTCGGATACCAAAACGGTAGTCGAGATGTAAACAGGCATGTTGATGAAGAGGATCGTCAGAAGATCATGGTATTTGACGGCAATCAGGACAAGGAAACGATCATCATCAACGAGTCCGGTCTGTACAGCCTGATCCTTTCCAGCAAGCTTCCTTCCGCAAAGCGTTTCAAGAGATGGGTGACTTCCGAGGTCCTTCCAGCGATAAGGAAGCACGGCGTGTTCGTGATGGATGACATTGTGAACAACACGGATGCCCTGATTGAGGCACTTCAGGCTTTCAAGGCGGAACGCCTGCAGAGGATGGCTCTGGAGGAAGAGAACGCCGTACAGAAACAGCAGCTTGTGGAGATGAAGCCGAAAGCAAGCTATTACGATGTGGTTCTGAACAGCCCGGATCTGGTTTCCATTACCGAAATCGCAAAGGATTACGGGTGGAGCGCAAAGAAGATGAACGAGTATCTGCATGTCCACGGTATCCAGTTCAAGCAGGGCGGCAGGATCTGGATACTCTATCAGAAGTATGCGGAGATGGGGCTGACAAGCACAAAGACGCATACCTATCCGGATAATAACGGAACGATCCACACGAAGGTGCATACCTATTGGACGCAGAAGGGAAGGCTTTTCATCTATGACCTGTTAAAGGGAAAAGGGATCCTTCCCATGATCGAACAGGAGGGATAAAGCGATGGTCAGTATGTATAACAGCGAGGGTTATAAGGATCCTGTGGTATACGAGGCACTGACCAGAGTTGAGGCGGAAGAGCGTGCAGCTAGGGCGGCTGCCGCTTACCGCCCTTTGGTCTATATATGCTCTCCGTATGCCGGGGATATTGAGAAGAATACCTACAGGGCAAGGGCGTTTTCCAGATTCGCGGTGGAGAAGAAATATATTCCGATCGCACCGCATCTTTTATGTCCGCAGTACCTGAATGAGGAAACGGAAAGATGGCTGGGGCTGAAAATGGGAATCGTGTTCATGGGAAAGTGCGAAGAGATCTGGGTATTCGGCGATGTGGTTTCCGAGGGCATGGCTGCTGAGATCGACAAGGCAAAAAGGATGAGGAAGAAGATCCGGTATTTCACGGATGACCTGCAGGAGAAGGAGGGAATGGTTTGATGAAGATAGCGTATGGCAATTCCCGTATGGAGAAGAAATGGAAGAACAACGATATCTCCTGGGATGATTTCTGCAAAAGGGTCAGCACCACGCAGACCACTACGGAAACGGTCGAGGAATACAGGAAGATGACGAAGCCGCAGCAGGACAGCATCAAGGATGTGGGCGGTTTTGTCGGCGGTCACTTAAGGGGCGGCAGGAGAAAGACCGGAACGGTGCTTTGCCGTTCTATGCTGACGCTGGATATGGACCACGGTACGCCGGATGTCCTGGATGAACTGTCTATGTTCAATTCCCATGAGATGTGCATTTATTCCACGCACAAGCATACCCCGGAGGCTCCGAGGCTCAGGCTGATCATGCCGCTGAAAAGGGATGTTTCCGAAGATGAGTATCCGGCTCTTGCGAGGAAGGTGGCGCAGGAGATCGGCATGGATATGTTTGACGACACCACTTATCAGCCGCACAGGCTGATGTACTGGCCTTCCACTTCAAGCAACGGCGAGTATGTCTATAAGGTCATGGACGGCGATGTCCTGGATCCGGATTACTATCTGGGCCTTTATGACGACTGGCATGATGCTTCCACATGGCCGGTATCGTCCAGGGAGTCGGAGGCGGTGCAGAGGTCAGCAAAGCAGCAGGCGGATCCCCTGACAAAGACCGGAGTGGTCGGGGCGTTCTGCCGGACATATTCGATCAGGGAAGCGATAGAGAAATTTCTGCCGGATGTGTATGAGCCGTCAGCAATGGAAGGAAGGTATGACTATATACCGGCTGACAGTTCTGCAGGCGTGACCATCATTGATGAGAAGTTTTCCTATAGCTTCCACGCAACGGATCCGGCCTGCGGGCAGCTGCTGAATGCTTTTGATGTGGTGAGAGTCCATAAGTTCCCGGATGATGATCCGAAAAAGTCCTTCAATGCTATGGCGGAGTTTTCCGTGTCGGATGAACAGGTGAAGCTTCGCATCTTTGAAGAGAAGCAGCAGGCAGCGGCGGAGGAATTTGACGAAGAGGATCCGGATGGCTGGAAGAAGCAGCTGCAGTATGAGAAGCGGAGCATGGAACTGAAGAATAACCTCCACAATATCACGCTGATCATGCAGAACGATGAGAACCTGAAAGGCATTGTGTTCAACCAGTTGGCTGACGGTATGGAGATCAAGGGCAAAGTCCCGTGGTCGCATCCGGCGAAGTTCTGGCGGGATGCTGATGACGCACAGCTGATCTGTTATGTGGATGCGGCTTATGGGACATTTTCTGCCAGAAATTATGATATTGCGGTTGCGAAGGTCGTGGATGACCGGTCCTATCATCCGATCAGGGAGTTTTTCGAGTCCCTGCCGGAGTGGGACGGGATTGAGAGGGTGGATACGCTGCTCATCGATTATCTGGGAGCCGAGGATTCGCCTTATGTCAGGGCGGTCACGAGGAAGGAACTGTGTGCCGCTTATGTCCGTGTGCATAAGCCGGGAGTGAAGTTTGACACCATGATCGTCTTGAACGGAGATCAGGGGATCGGAAAAAGCACGCTGATCGCGAAGCTTGGCGGAGAGTGGTATTCCGACAGCCTGAACCTTTCGGATATGAACGACAAGACGGCGGCGGAGAAGCTGCAGGGTTACTGGATCATGGAGATCGGCGAACTTGCCGGCATGAAGAAGGCGGATCTGGACAAGGTGAAGGCTTTTATTTCAAGGCAGGATGACAAGTACAGGGCGAGTTTCGGCAGAAGGGTGACGCCGCATCCGAGGCAGTGCGTGTTCTTTGGCACCACCAACAGCCAGAACGGGTATCTGAGGGACATTACCGGCAACAGGCGTTACTGGAATGTGAAGGTGCCGGGGAATGGCAAGCGCAAGCCCTGGGAACTGGATGAGGATACCGTGAAGCAGATCTGGGCGGAAACTGTCGTGTATGCCAAGGCCGGGGAGAAGCTGTATCTTCCGCCGGAGCTTGAGGACTATGCCAAGGAAGAGCAGCGGGCGGCGATGGAGCGTGATGACCGGGAAGGCTTGGTGCAGGAATACCTGGATATGATGCTTCCGGACAACTGGGATTCGATGGATGTCTATAAGCGCAGGGAATATGTGCGTGACGCGGATGATCCGATGCGCCCGATAGGCAATGTCCGCAGGATGGAAGTATCCAACATGGAGATCTGGTGTGAATGCTTCGGAAAGCCCAAAGAAGATATGAAGCCTTCGGACAGTTATGCCCTGTCAGCCATTATGGAGAGAATGGACGGCTGGAGCAAGACCGGGAAGGCGAGGGTGCTTCCCATTTACGGCAAGCAGAGGATATACAGGCGTGATGAATAAGGTGGAACAGGCTATGGGAACGGAACAGAATCTTGTTCCGTTCCTAACGGGTTGTTCCGGGATAAAGCCTTATTACAAGGGCGGTTTGGAAGAGAAATGGAACAGGATAACAAGATTTTCTTAATAGAACAAATAAATGGTGTTTTTGAAAGAAATCAGGTGTGCGTAACGCACATATATACGCGCGTAAAGGATTTTCTGTGCCGTTGTTCCATGACGGAGGACATATGAGAGAAAAAACAGTAGAGCAGAAACTTGTGAGGGCGGTGAAAGCGGCAGGCGGTATCTGTCCGAAGTGGGTAGCGCCGGGATTCGATGGGATGCCGGACAGGATTGTGCTTTTACCGGATGGGAGGATGGGATTTGTGGAAGTAAAGGCTCCTGGGAAGAAGGCGAGGCCATTGCAGAAGTCAAGGCATGAGCTGCTGAGGTCTTTGGGGTTCAGAGTGTATGTGCTGGACAACCCGGAGCAGATTGGAGGGATCATTGATGAGATACGAACCACATGATTATCAGGTCTATGCGGCGGAATATATCAAGCGGCATGATGTGGCGGCGGTGCTATTGGAATGCGGGCTTGGGAAGACTTCCATTACGCTGACCGCGATAAATGACCTGATGTTTGACAGCTTCGAGATCCATAAGGTGCTTGTGATAGCGCCGATAAGGGTAGCGAAGATGAGCTGGCCTGATGAGATCGAGAAATGGGACCATATTTCCGACCTGAAATACAGTGTGGCGGTCGGCACCGAAGCTGAGAGGATAAAAGCGCTGGAAACACCGGCAGACATTTATCTGATCAACCGGGAGAATGTGCAGTGGCTTGTGGAAAAGAGCGGCCTGCCGTTTGACTACGATATGGTGGTCGTGGATGAACTGTCATCTTTCAAAAACTGGCAGGCAAAGAGGTTTAAGGCACTGATGAAGGTAAGACCGAGGGTGAAAAGGGTCGTGGGACTGACCGGAACGCCTTCAAGCAACGGGCTTATGGATCTGTTTGCGGAATATAAGATCCTGGACATGGGGCAGCGGCTTGGAAGGTTTATCGGGCAGTACCGGAACGCCTATTTTAAGCCGGATAAGACGAACGGTCATATCGTGTACAGCTACAAGCTTCTGCCGGGAGCGGAGGATGCCATTTATGACAGGATTTCCGATATCACGATCTCCATGAAGTCGGCTGACCACATCAAAATGCCGGAACTGGTCAATTCGAGGTATATGGTGCGTCTGGATAAAAAAGAGTACCTGAAATATGTGCGGATGAGCCAGGATCTTCTGCTGAAGCTGCCGAAGGGAGAAGTGACAGCTGCGAACGCTGCGGCATTGTCCGGGAAGCTGACACAGATGGCGAACGGGGCAGTTTATTCCGATGACGGGGATTATGAGAAGATCCATGACCGGAAACTGGATGCTCTGGAAGATATTATCGAGTCAGCGAACGGAAAGCCGGTGCTTGTGGCGTACTGGTATCAGCATGATCTTGACCGGATACAGGAAAGGCTCACGGAACTGAAGGTTGATTTTGTCAGACTGGATAAAGAGCAGAATATCCGCAGGTGGAATAAAGGCGATGTCCCTGTGGGGCTTATCCATCCGGCATCTGCAGGTCACGGACTCAACTTACAGAGCGGTGGAAATATCCTTGTATGGTTCGGGCTTACATGGAGCCTGGAACTGTATCAGCAGACGGTGGCGAGGCTTTGGAGGCAGGGTCAGGAAAATACCGTGTCCGTGATCCATATCATAGCGGCAAAGACGATCGATGAGCGGATCATGAATGCTCTGGAAACAAAAGACCATACGCAGTCGGCATTGATCGAAGCAGTAAAAGCGGAGGTAGGTGCCTATGGCGGGAAATAAAAATCTGGCAGAGGATCCGTATGAGCGATTGGCGAATGCAATCATTCTGCAGGCGGTCGCTGATTACAGGGTGGTGCTTAAGAAGATCAAGGCTTATCCGAAGAACCGGCAGGCAATAGATGAGGCTTTGGAGATAGAGAGGTTTTTCCGGAGTGGCTGGTATCAGCAGCTTACATCCGTGGACGGGGAGTATTTGATCCGAAGGCTTCAGGAAGAGATAAGACAATCAAAGTCAATCAGAGTCAAAAGATGCCAATCCGAGGGAAACACAAATACTCTATCGGAGGTAGCTTATGAACAAAAAACAGAACGCCGCAAAGAAGTATCTGTCCCAGGCTTTCGGACTGAACCAGAGGATTGAGAGCAAGATCGATCAGATAGCGGTCTTGAATGATCTGGCCACCAAGGCAACGGTGACATATTCGGATATGCCGAAGAGCCCGAACAGGGATGGATCCAGAATGGAAGACGCCATTATCAAAATCATTGATCTGGAATCCGAGATCAATAAGGACATGATGAAGCTGGTGGAACTGAAGAAGGATATCATCCGCAGGGTAAAAGCTGTGGAGAGTGCAGAACTTCAGACGATACTGGAACTCAGATATCTGTCCTATATGAGATGGGAAGAGATCGCAATCGAACTTGGATACGGAATCGATAATGTCTATTACTTGCATAGAAAAGCTTTGGATGAGATTGAGATTCCGGAAACTTTACAGTAAATTCAAGTACATTCCAGTAAGCCTATGTGATAATGTTAAGATGGCAAAAGCGAAAGATGAGGAAGCCGTTGTGGAGGAATCTGCAGCGGCTTTTTCCGTGGACGAAAGAAGGTGGACAGATGCCGAGAAAACCGAAGAAGCCGTGCGCTTATCCGGGCTGTCCCAACCTTACGGAAGGGAGATACTGTCCGGAACACCAGAGCAAAGTGAACAGTGAGTATGAGAAGTATGGGAGAGATCCTAGAACAAAGAAGCGTTACGGAAGAGCGTGGAAAAGGATCCGTGATAAGTATGTGCAGGAGCATCCGTTCTGTGAACTGTGCTTCCAGCGTGGAGTGATCGTTCCTGTGGAAGAAGTTCATCATAAGAAGCCGCTGAGTGAAGGTGGTACGCACGATAGGAGCAATCTGATCGCGCTGTGCAAGTCGTGTCACTCGCGCATACATGCAGAGAGGGGAGACCGATGGGGAAAGCACCCGGAGGGGGAGTGAAAATCCCCACGCGTATGTTTCCCAGGGAACGGCGCGGGGGTCACACGCACAAAAACAAGAAATCAAACGGGGTATTACCCCGGCAGGGAATTGAGGTGAAGGAAAATGGCCAAAGACGGGACTATGCGCGGCGGCGCAAGGGTCGGTTCCGGCAGGAAGTCCAAAGCCCTGACGGAAAAGATCGACAGCGGGCTTGCGGCAACGGTCATCGACCTTCCGGAGCCTGCGGAGATAAGCGGCGAGGATGTACCGCCGGTGAAGGACTTCTTAAAGGCTGCTCAGAAGAGCGGCATTGACCTTTGCGCGGAGGATGTGTTTAAGGCAACCTTCCTCTGGCTGAAGGAAAGAGGCTGTGACCGGCTGGTGAATACGCAGCTGATCGAACAGTACGCAATGATGGTATCCAGATGGGTACAGTGCGAAACCTGCATATCGGAATACGGATTTCTGGCGAAGCATCCGACCACAGGGGCGGCAATAACAAGTCCCTATGTGACGATGAGCCAGAATTATCTGAAGCAGGTGAACCAGTGCTGGTACCAGATCTATCAGATCGTGAAGGAAAACTGCTCTGTCGAGTACGGCGGGGCGAATCCGCATGATGACCTGATGGAAAGACTGTTATCAGCGCGGAAGAAATAGGAGGGTTTTGATGAAATATGTGAAGAAAAAGTTGTCAGAACTGAAGCCTTATGAGAACAATCCGAGGATAAATGATGAGGCGGTGGACGATGTTGCGGAGAGCATTAAGCAGTGTTCCTACATCGCACCGATCATTATTGACGAGGATGGCGTGATCCTAGCAGGGCATACCAGATATAAAGCACTGAAGAAGCTGGGATATAAGGAATGCGAGGTTGTCATTGCTTCCGACCTGACAGAGGAACAGAAGAAAAAGTATCGTCTTTATGACAACAAGACGGCGGAGATGGCTTCCTGGGATCAGAAGAAGCTGAGCGCGGAACTGTGTGATGTGGATTTTCAGGGATATGATTTCGGACAGCCTGAGATGGCGCTTCCGGATGAAGCTGAAGAGGACGGTCCGAAGATGATGACCTGTCCGTGCTGCGGGGAGGTGTTCGAGGTATGAAGCTGCAGAAGTTAAAGATGGCTGACATTGAGCCATATAAGAATAATCCTCGTAAGAACGATGATGCAGTGAATGCCGTTGCGGAAAGCATCCGCCAGTGCAGTTATATCACACCGATCATCGTGGATGAGGATCATGTGATCATCGCAGGCCACACCAGATACAAGGCGCTTGTCGCTCTGGGAATGGATGATGTGGAATGTTTGGTCTGCGACGGGCTGACGGATGAACAGAAGAAAAAATACAGGTTCCTGGATAACAAGACCGGCGAAAAGGCAACATGGGATCTGATGAAGTTGGAAGTCGAACTGGAAGGACTTAATCTGGAAGGGTTCGACTTTTTTGGTATGGCGGAAGACCTGCCGGTGGATGGTAACGGCAGCGGCGGTTCTGGGAAGGAACTGACCGGCACCACGGAAATAGATGCGGAGGTGTTTGGGGATGAAGAGTTCAAATACGAATGCCCGAACTGCGGTTTCCGGTTCAACTGAGTTTCCGTGGAAGTGGAACCTGTCCGATCTGGAAAAGAGACCAAAGCATGGTCATACCGTGTTTTCCTGCTTCTCCTGCGGCGGCGGTTCCTCAATGGGATATAAGCTTGCGGGATTTGATGTTGTTGGGAACTGCGAGATCGATCCCGATATGATGAAAGTCTACAAGCAGAATAATCATCCGAAGCACAGCTTCCTTATGGATATCAGGGATTTCCTGAAGCTGCCGGATGAAAAGATACCGGAAGAGTTGTTTCATCTGGATGTGCTGGACGGTTCTCCGCCCTGCTCTGTGTTTTCGACGGCGGGAGTCAGGGAAGAAGGCTGGAATACAGAGAAGGTATTCCGGGAGGGACAGGCAAAGCAGAGGCTGGATGACCTGTTCCTTTATTTCATAGCGATAGCGAAGCGGTTGCAGCCGAAGGTTGTGATCGCGGAGAACGTGAAGGGTATCATTATCGGAAACGCGAAGGGCTGGGTCAACCAGATCGTGAAGGGCTTTGATGATGCCGGATATACGGTGCAGATATTTCTGTTCAATGCCGCGAGGATGGGCGTGCCTCAGAAGAGAGAGCGCGTCTTTTTTATCGCGCATCGGAAGGATCTGGATTATCTGAAGCTTTCCATGAACTTCAATTCAAAGCCGATTCCGTTTAAGGATGTCCGGGAGCCGTATGGAAAGGCGATGGATCCGAACAGTATGCAGGCAAAGCTTCTGAAATACAGGATTCCTTCTGACAGGTGCATTGCGGATATTAATGAGCGGGTAAGGAAGGTGAAAAACAACGGCTTTTCCACTCCGATCAACAGGGATGATGAGCCGATACAGACGATTGTTGCCGGCAGCAGCCTTTACCGGATGTGCGATGGCCTGCTTATGACGGATAAGGATATTATCAGCTGCCAGACATTTCCGCAGGATTACGACTTTATGGACCAGAGCGTCCAGTATATCTGCGGCATGAGCGTTCCGCCGGTCATGATGGCGAAGATCTCCGAGCAGGTGTACAGGCAGTGGCTTAAAGGTGGTGATGCGGATTGAAGATGCGGAAACTTAAAAAATATAAGCCGACAAAGTTCAAGGCGAAAGATTCTGTCTATGACAAGGACGCGGCGGATTTTGCGGTGAATTTCATCCAGTGCCTTTGCCACACAAAAGGAACCTGGGCGGGAAAACCGTTTGAACTGATCGACTGGCAGGAACAGATCATCCGGGATGTGTTCGGAACCATGAAGCCGAACGGATACCGGCAGTTCAACACGGCATATATCGAGATCCCGAAGAAACAAGGTAAGTCAGAACTGGCCGCGGCGGTTGCGCTTTTGCTTTGTTGTGGAGATGGAGAGGAAAGAGCCGAGGTTTATGGATGCGCGGCTGACCGACAGCAGGCTTCCATAGTTTTTGAGGTTGCAGCGGATATGGTCAGGATGTGTCCAGCTCTGAATAAGAGGGTGAAGATCCTGGCTTCCCAGAAGAGGATCATCTTCCAGCCGACCAACAGCTTTTATCAGGTGCTTTCAGCAGAGGCTTATTCAAAGCATGGCTTCAATATCCACGGAGTTGTGTTTGACGAATTGCATACGCAGCCGAACAGGAAGCTTTTTGATGTAATGACGAAGGGTTCCGGCGATGCAAGAATGCAGCCGCTTTATTTCCTGATCACGACTGCCGGGACGGATACAAACAGTATCTGCTATGAAACGCATCAGAAGGCGAAGGATATTCTGGAAGGCCGCAAGATTGATCCGACATTTTATCCGGTGATCTATGGCGCGGATGAATCCGATGACTGGACGGATCCGAAGGTCTGGAAGAAGGCGAACCCTTCACTTGATATCACGGTTGGTATCGACAAGGTAAAAGCGGCCTGTGAGTCAGCAAAGCAGAATCCGGGAGAGGAAAATTCATTCCGGCAGTTGAGGCTGAACCAGTGGGTGAAGCAGGCGGTCAGATGGATGCCGATGGAGAAATGGGATGCCTGCGCTTTTCCTGTGGATGTGGACGAATTGGAAGGGCGTGTCTGCTATGGCGGTCTGGACTTATCCAGTACGACTGACCTGACAGCGTTTGCCCTGGTATTTCCGCCTGTGGATGAAGAGGATAAATACATTGTGCTTCCTTATTTCTGGGTTCCGGAGGAAACACTGGATCTGAGAGTGAAAAGGGATCATGTTCCGTATGATGTCTGGGAGCGGAAAGGTTTTCTGGAAACAACGGAAGGGAATGTGGTTCATTACGCATATATCGAGAAATTCATTGAGCGCCTGGGTGAGAGGTTCTACATCAGGGAGATTGCTTATGACCGGTGGGGAGCAACGCAGTTATCGCAGGATCTGGAAGGAATGGGATTCACGGTGGTTCCTTTCGGCCAGGGTTTTGCTTCGATGTCCCCGCCGACCAAGGAATTGATGCGGCTGGTGCTGGAGCAGAAGATCGCACATGGCGGTCATCCGGTTCTGCGGTGGAACATGGATAACATTTATATCCGGACGGATCCGGCAGGCAACATCAAGGCGGATAAGGCAAAGTCCACGGAGAAGATTGATGGTGCCATTGCGATGATCATGGCTCTGGACAGGGCGATCCGGTGCGGCAATGAGAAGGAAGAATCAGTTTATGACACAAGAGGTTTACTTGTTTTCTAACGAATGGAGGGCGTGGTTATGGGAATACTGAGCGGTTTATTTCGGAGCAGGGATAAGCCTAAGGATAGGACGGCAGGAAGCAGCTACAGCTTCTTTCTTGGAGGTACTTCGAGTGGCAAGTATGTGACCGAGAGATCTGCGATGCAGATGACGGCGGTGTACTGCTGCGTGAGGATCCTGTCGGAAGCGGTGGCGAGCCTGCCATTACAATTTTACAGATATACCGACGATGGCGGTAAAGAGAAAGCGGTGGAACATCCGCTTTATTTTTTGCTCCATGATGAGCCGAATCCGGAGATGACTTCCTTTATATTCCGTGAGACTCTGATGACACATTTGCTCCTGTGGGGCAATGCCTACAGTCAGATTATCCGCAACGGCAAGGGTGAAGTTGTGGCTCTGTATCCGCTGATGCCGGATCGGATGAAGGTGGATCGTGATGAGCACGGAAGGCTTTATTACGAATATACCGTCTATGATTCGGACGATGTGGACGGAAGGAAAGGTACCAACAAGGTTGGAAGGACGGTAAGGCTTCAGCCTCATGATGTGCTGCATATTCCGGGACTTGGCTTTGACGGTCTGGTTGGCTACAGTCCGATCGCTATGGCCAAGAACGCTATTGGCCTTGCGATCGCTACGGAAGAATACGGCAGCAAGTTCTTTGCGAATGGTGCGGCTCCTTCCGGTGTGCTGGAGCATCCGGGGACTATTAAGGATCCGAGCAAGGTGAGGGAAAGCTGGCAGGCGACCTTCGGAGGAAGCGGCAATGCGAATAAGATTGCAGTTTTGGAAGAGGGCATGAAGTACACGCCGATCAGTATCAGCCCTGAGCAGGCTCAGTTCCTGGAAACAAGGAAGTTCCAGATCGATGAGATCGCAAGGATCTTCCGTGTGCCGCCTCATATGATCGGTGACCTGGAGAAGTCCAGCTTCAACAACATTGAGCAGCAGTCGCTGGAATTTGTGAAGTACACGCTGGATCCCTGGGTAAGCCGTTGGGAGCAGGCAATGGTGAGAGCATTGCTGACTCCGGATGAGAAGAAGAAATTCTTCTTTAAGTTCAATGTGGACGGTTTGCTCCGTGGTGATTATCAGAGCAGGATGAACGGCTATGCGACAGCCAGACAGAACGGCTGGATGTCAGCAAACGATATCCGAGAATTGGAGAATCTGGATAGGATCCCGGAGGAAGACGGCGGTGATCTGTATTTGGTAAACGGAAATATGGTTCCGCTTGTATCGGCTGGTGCTGCATACAACTTGGAACATGAGAACGGGAAGGAGGAAAATCCTGATGAAGAAGTTTTGGAACTGGAAGAGCAGAAAGATCAGAGACCAGGCTTCAGGCGAAGAGGTGGCTGAGAGGGTGCTTTTCCTTAACGGTATGATCGCTGAAGAGAGCTGGTTTGATGATGATATTACGCCGGAGCTCTTTCGAGAAGAGTTAAATGCCGGGAAAGGTAATGTTACAGTCTGGATCAACAGTCCGGGTGGGGATTGCGTGGCAGCGGCTCAGATCTATAACATGCTGATGGATTATAAGGGCGATGTGACTGTAAAAATCGATGGTCTTGCGGCATCTGCTGCAAGTGTGATCGCTATGGCAGGCACGAAGGTTCTTATGAGTCCGGTAAGTATGCTGATGATCCATAATCCGGCAACTATCGCTTTTGGTGATAAGGGCGAGATGCAGAAGGCAATCCATATGCTTGCGGAGGTGAAGGAAAGCATCATGAATGCTTATGAGATAAAGACCGGTCTTAACAGGCAGAAGATTTCAAGCATGATGGATGCCGAGACCTGGATGAATGCACATAAGGCTGTGGAGCTTGGCTTTGCGGATGGCATTCTGGAAAGGGAAGAAGCTGTGGAAGATGTCGGGGCACCTGATGTTTCGGCGATGTATTCCAAAGCAGCGGTGACTAATTCACTCAGGGATAAGATTGTGGCGAAGTGTAAGATCAAGCCGCCTGAGGAAAGTTGCACCGGTGCAACTGAGGTAACTAAAGACAGTGTTGTTGATGGGCGTTCCGCTGATGAAGTCAGGGAGCGCTTAAATTTTATCAAGAGATTCATTTAAGGAGGATATGACCTATGACTATCAATGAAATGATTCAGAAGAGAGCAAAGGTGTGGGAAACAGCAAAGAATTTTGTGGATACCCATGAGAATGAGAATGGGGTTCTTTCCGCTGAGGATAACGAAACCTATTCCAGAATGGAGAAGGAGATCGAGAATCTGACTGCCGCTATTGATCGCCAGCAGAGAGCCGAGGCAAGAGAGGCTGAGCTTAACAGACCTGTGAATACTCCTATTACCGAGAGACCTGCAAAGCAGGTGGAGGAAAAGACCGGTCGTGCTTCCAATGCGTATAAGGAAGACTTCGGGGCACATCTCCGTGGACAGAGACTTGTTCATAATGTGCTTTCCGAGGGCGTGCAGGCAGATGGCGGCTACCTTGTGCCGGAAGAGTTCGAGCGTCAGATCGTGATGGGGCTTGATGAGGCGAATGTGGTGAGAGGGCTTGCGAAGGTCATTACCACAAGTGCTGAGAGAAAGATCCCTGTTGCGGCGACACACTCTACCGCTGCATGGACTGCTGAGAACGGGGCTTACACTCCGAGTGATCCTTCCTTCGATCAGAAGACTATCGATGCTTATAAGCTTACTGATCTTGTGAAGGTGTCCATCGAGCTTCTTCAGGATTCCGCTTTCAATCTGGAAGAGTATATTGCAGCAGAGTTTGCAAGAGCTTTCGGTATTGCAGAGGAAGAGGCTTTCTGTGTGGGTACCGGTACCGGTCAGCCTACGGGTATCTTTACCGCAAAAGGCGGACAGGTGGGTGTTACTGCAGGGGCAACCAATGCGATCACTGCCGATGAGCTGATCAGCCTTGTATATGCACTGAAGAGTCCTTACCGTAGAAACGCAAAGTTCCTTATGAACGATGCAACGATTGCGGCAATCCGTAAGCTTAAGGACGGCAACGGCGTATATCTCTGGCAGCCTTCGCTTCAGGCAGGTGAGCCTGACAAGCTGCTTGGATATGAGCTTTACACCAGTCCTTATGTGCCTACGGTTGCGGCTGAGGCACTTACTGTTGCGTTCGGTGATTTTAAGAATTACTGGATCGCTGACCGTTCCGGAAGAACCGTACAGAGACTCAACGAGCTCTACAGCACCAACGGCCAGGTTGGCTTTGTGGCAACCGAGAGAGTTGACGGTAAGGTGATCCTTCCTGAGGGCATCCAGCTTCTTAAGATGAAGGCGTGAGGATAAATGTTAGAGGGGGTCGCGAATTTGCGACTCCCTTGGATTTTGGAGGTGTGAGATGAGCGAATATAACGCAAAGAATTATACAGAGCAGGGCGGCGATGTGACTCATATCGGAGGAAAGCTGATCATTGAAGATGGCGGTTCCATTGAGGGCCTTCCTGCTGCTGAGAATCAGGCTGCCAGTGAAGCGAGTACTATTGCAGCTTTGAAGGAAGATTTCAATGGTCTTTTGGATAAGCTGAAGGCCGCCGGGCTTATGGCTGCAGATGCTGAATCTGATTCAAGTGAAGATGAACCCGGTGGGGAATAAAAAATCTGGCGGTGGGAAGTTCCTGCCGCCTTTGTTACAGGAGAGTGATCGGATGAAAGTGACTGTGGAAGAGATGAAGAATTATCTGCGGATCGACTTCGAGGATGATGATTCATTACTGGAAAACTTTATAGCAACGGCGAAGAAGCAGTGCATGGATATCCTGAGAACGGATGATGAGGCTGATCTTGATGCGGCTCAGAACGGGAAGATTGCCGTGATGTTTACGGTAGCTTATCTGTATGAGCATCGGGAAGAGGCGGATCATCATGCGCTTGATCTGACTCTGAGGGCTCTGTTATTCGGGAGCCGGAAGGAGGGATTCTGATGATACCGGCACTACTCAATGAAAAGGTCGTATTTCTGAAAAATACCGTGATAACAGATGCCGTCGGAAATCATACGAATGAGTGGGATGAGTATTATACCTGCTTTGCAACCATCGGCGGTGAAGGGCTGGCAAGCTCAAAGGAAGAAGAGGTTGCCGGTACTACTGTTGAGGATGTGGCGATGACGGTTACGGTGCGGTATTGCGCGAAAACGGCAGCTATTACTTCCACTGGTTACAGGATTTTGTTCAAGGGTGAGTTCTATGACATCGTGAATGTTGATCATATGAACTTTAAGAAGAAGTCGCTGAAGTTCAGCTGTCGGAAAGTGAGGCGGTGATCATGAGTACGGACAGGGTAAGGGTAGACCAGATGGCACATGTCATCATGGAGGGCTTGCAGGAATACGCCGATCTGGCTACGGATGATCTGAAGGCCGCTGTGAAGAAGGCTGGAAATGAAGCGAAGAAGGATATCCAGGCAAATGCACCTGTAAAGACCGGAAAATATAAGGGAAGCTGGACGGTGAAGACCACAAAGGAAACATCAAATGCAATGGAGGTTGTGGTTCACAGTAAGAACCGGTATCAGTTGGCACATCTTTTGGAGTTCGGTCATGCAAAGCGGGGTGGTGGAAGGACAAGAGCCTTTCCACATATAGCACCGGCTGAGGCTAAGGCGGCGGAGTTTTTGGAGAAGGAAGTCGAGAGGGCACTGAAATGATGGTGTCAGATTGGAGGGCAGCATCGATATGACAATAGAACAGATTGCAGCGATGCTGCAGGAGACGGGAATCCCTTTCGCATATGATCATTTTGCGGAAGGGGAAAGTCCGGAGCCGCCGTTTATCTGTTACCTGTTGCCGGGGAGCGATAATTTTGCAGCTGACGGTAAGGTGTATTTCAAGATAAATGAGGTGAGGATAGAGCTTTACATGGATAAGAAGGATGTGTCCGTGGAAAAGCAGGTGGAGAGTGCTCTGGATGACCGGGGCATTTTTTATAACAAGAGTGAGGTCTGGATTTCGGAAGAGAGATTGTATGAGGTCTTATATTCTTTCGATGTGCCGGACATTGAAGAAACGATGGAGGTATAAGAGCTATGGCTAATAACAAGGTTAAGTACAATCTTAAGAATGCGCATTATGCGATGCTCCATATTGCCCAGGACGGTACGGTGTCTTACGGAACGCCTGTTGCCATTCCCGGTGCGGTGAGTATTTCGCTTGATGCGAACGGAGAGCCGGAAAACTTCTATGCGGATGGCATTGCCTATTATGTCATCAATAACAACATGGGCTATGACGGTGATCTGGAACTGGCGATGATCCCTGAGAGCTTCAGGGTTGATGCGCTGAATGAAACACTGGATGACAACAATGTGCTTATCGAGAATGCGAATACGGAGCTGAACAGCTTTGCGCTGCTTTTCGAGTTCGACGGGGATGTGAAGCATATCAGACATGTTCTGTATAACTGCTCTGCATCGAGACCGGGCATTGAAGGCAAGACCAATGAAGAGAGCCGTGAGGTTCAGACGGAGACTCTGACCATCAAGGCTACGCCTCTTGCAAGCGGCGTGGTAAAGGCAAAGACCGGAAATACCACGAACAGCACGGTATATCAGAACTGGTACCAGTCCGTTTATATGCCTTCGGATGTATCCAGTGCGAATGTGAACCTGTCTTCGCTGACCATTGGTTCCATTTCACTGGATCCGACTTTTGCGGCAGGTACTACGGCTTACACGGCGGAGACTTCCAATGCTACCAATGCAATCACAGCAACGGCAGCAGATGAGAATGCAGGCGTGTCGATCACTGTGAACGGTGATTCTCTTACCAACGGTTCCAGTGCTACCTGGGAGGATGGAGAGAATACGGTTGTGATCACTGTGACAAACGGTGGTTCCAGTAAGACCTACACGGTAGTTGTTACGAAGGAATAATGCTGACAGGTCTTAAAGGGTTTCGGGGCTGTGGGGGACACGGCTTCGGGGCTCTTTTTGACTGGCGCTATTTTTAATTGTGGAGGATAAGACTTATGAGCATGGTTAAGAAGATTGAGATTGACGGAAAAGAGGTCGCATTCAGAGCATCGGCAGCTATTCCGAGGATATACAGAATGAAGTTCCAGAGGGATATCTATAAGGATCTGGCGGCTTTGGAGAAGGCAGTCGGTGATAATACCGAGGAAGTCAGCAATCTTGATATGTTCTCTTTGGAGATGTTTGAGAATATCGCCTACATCATGGCGAAGCACGCTGATCCGGGGATTCCTGATACACCGGAAGAGTGGCTGGATGAGTTCAATACTTTCAGTATCTATCAGGTGCTGCCTAAGATCATCGAGCTTTGGGGCTTGAATGTGAAGGTAGATGTGGAGGCTAAAAAAAACTTCAGTCAACTGACAGGCAGATGACAACGGCACTTTTCATGCTGAGGTGTGTGCAGATCGGGCTTTCGATACGGGATCTTGATCTGCTGACCATCGGCATGGTGAATGAGATGTTTATTGAAAATCAGAACGATGATGTTGCGGACAAGGCGTACCATCGAGTGGCTACGCAACAGGATTTCGACGTCTTCTGACCAGAAATATCACGGAAAGCTGTATTTATATGGCTTTGAAAAGGTGTGGATTTTCTGACAGATTTTGAATTTATGAGGAAGGGGGTATCCCGATGGCGGCAAACAGAATAAAGGGAATTACAATAGAGATCGGCGGGGATACCACCAAACTTCAGACTGCTTTAAAGGGCGTAAATACTGAGGTAAGGAATACTCAGCAGCAGCTTAAGGATGTGGAGAAGTTGCTGAAACTGGATCCGGGAAATACGGAGCTTCTGGCTCAGAAGCATAAACTGCTTGGAGAGGCTGTTGCGGCTACTAAGGAGAAGCTGGAAACCTTAAAGACGGCGGCTGAGCAGGCAAATACAGCTCTTGCAAATGGAGATATCAGTCAGGAACAGTATGATGCCCTTCAGAGGGAGATCATCGAGACAGAGCAGGATCTGAAGAAGCTGGAAGAGCAGGCTAAGCAGTCAGGTACGGCTCTTCAGGAGATTGCGGCAAAAGGTGAAAAATTAAAAACAGTCGGTGACAATATCAGCAATGTCGGACAGAAGTTTCTTCCGGTAACGGCTGGTGTTGTAGGACTTGGAACGGCGGCGGTGAAAACTGCCGCTGATTTTGACTCTGCAATGAGCCAGGTGGCAGCGGTATCCGGTGCTACGGGTTCGGAGTTTGATGCCTTAAGAGATAAAGCCCGTGAGATGGGTAGTAAGACAAAGTTCTCTGCAGCCGAGGCGGCTGAGGCTATGAACTACATGGCTATGGCAGGCTGGAAGACAGAGGATATGCTAGGCGGTATCGAGGGTGTCATGAATCTTGCGGCTGCATCCGGTGAGGATCTGGCTACTACTTCCGATATCGTGACGGACGCATTGACGGCTTTCGGATTATCGGCTCAGGATAGCGGACATTTTGCGGATGTGCTTGCGGCTGCTTCGAGTAATGCCAATACGAATGTGTCCATGATGGGTGAGACCTTCAAGTATGCGGCTCCTATTGCCGGTGCCTTGGGTTTCTCTGTTGAGGATACGGCTGAGGCTATAGGTCTTATGGCGAATGCCGGTATCAAGGGTTCTCAGGCAGGTACTTCACTCAGAACCATCATGACGAATCTGTCCGGGGATGTGAAGATCTGTGGTGCCAATATTGGAGAAGTTACAGTTGCAACGACAAATGCGGACGGATCAATGAGGGATTTATCGGATATCCTGGCTGACTGCCGCGTGGCATTTGCAGGATTGTCGGAATCAGAACAGGCTGCAGCGGCTGAATCTCTGGTTGGTAAAAATGCGATGTCCGGATTCCTGGCTCTTATGAATGCCGGGGAAGGGGATATCAATAAGCTATCCTCAGCGATTGCAAACTGTGACGGTACGGCTGCAAATATGGCTGATACCATGAACAACAATCTGGAAGGGCAACTGACGATCCTGAAATCACAGCTTCAGGAACTGGCCATCTCTTTTGGTGAGATGCTGATGCCTGCCATCCGTACTATTGTTGGATGGATACAGGGTTTTGTGGACAAGCTGAACAGTATGGATGAGGGCACAAGGAAGGTCATCATTACCATTGCGCTGGTGGCGGCTGCTATCGGTCCGGTGTTGATCATAGTCGGTAAGGTGATATCCGCTATCGGTACAATTATGACGATTGTGCCGAAGCTAGCAGGCGTGATCAATGCGGCGAAGGGAGTATTTGCTGCCTTCAATGCGGTATGTGCGGCGAATCCGTATGTGTTGATCATTGCGGCTATCGTGGCTCTGGTGGCGGCGTTTATCTATCTCTGGAATAACTGTGAAGAGTTCCGGCAGTTCTGGATAGATCTATGGGAAGGCATTAAAGAGATGGCCATTGCTGTGTGGGAGGCTTTGAAAACATTCTTTGCAGCGGCATGGGAAGCGATAAAGACCACGGCAGAAACTGTCTGGAATGCTATCAAGAATTTCTTCCAGGGCTTATGGGATGGGATCAAGGCTATCTTCCAGACGGTTGTAGATGCGATAAAGCTGATCATTACCACATACTTCAATATCTATAAGACGATTATCACAACGGTTCTAAATGCCATAAAGACCGTGTTTACAACGATCTGGAATGCGATAAAGACTGTGGTGACCACGGTGGTTACGGCGATCAGCACATTTCTCACAACGGCATGGACGGCTATCCAGACCACGGCTACGACTATATGGAATGCGATATCCAGCTTCTTTACAAATATCTGGAACGGCATTAGGCATGTGATCACTACGGCGGTGAATGCCATTAAAAATGTGGTCACTACGGCCTGGAATAATATTAAAGACACGGTCACTTCTGTCGGAAATGCAATCAAGACGGCGGTTACGAACCTGTGGAACAATGTGACTTCTGCTGTGAAGAATGCAATGAGCAATGTGTTCAGTGCAGTAAAAAGCGGATTTGCCAATGTAAAGGATCATATCACTGGCTTAGCGTCGCAGGCTTTTAACTGGGGCAAGGATCTGATCATGGGTATCGTGAACGGTATCAAGTCGTGTATAAGTGCTGTCGGCGATGCGGTTTCATCGGTGGCTGATAAGATCAAGAGCTTCCTGCATTTCTCAGTGCCGGATGAAGGTCCTCTTACGGATTATGAGAGCTGGATGCCGGACTTTATGAAAGGACTGGCAAAGGGCATTGAGAACAGCAAGGGTATGGTCACAAAGGCGATGGATTCTTTGTCAGCTGATATGGTGATCAATCCTCAAGTGAACGGAATGCAGGCTGCTATGGCAGGCGGCGGTTCTGTTTCGAGTGCTGATCTGAGCAGTCTGGTATCTGCTATCAGGGAGGCTGTCGGTGGTGTAAATGCTTTCGGTCAGAGCGGCGATATTGTGATCCCTGTTTATCTGGGAGGTACCATGCTGGATGAGGTTATCGTGAATGCTCAGCAAAGAGCAAACTTAAGAAGCGGAGGAAGGTGATCATATGGCATTTATTCAATATTTGAATTTTGATGGTGAGAACCTTCCTCTGCCTGATTCCTATGAAGTGAATATGGAAGATAAGGAAGCGGATTCCGGCGGTGAGACTGAGGCAGGAACAATCCAGAGGGATGTGGTGAGAGCCGGGGTTGTGGAGATATCGGTTTCCTTTTCTGTTACGCCGAAATGGCTGAAGAAGCTGACGGAATATAAGCAGCAGGAAAGTATCACGGTCTTGTATTTTGATCCGGAGACAGTCACACAGAAGCAGACACAGATGTATGTGGAGAGCTTCAAAGCAAAGCTGGAAAAGGATACGAGCTATAAGGGGCTGTGGACGGTGAGTTTTTCGCTGAAAGAGTTTTAAGGAAGAAGGTGTTTGTATGTATCCTGTATCGAGCGCATTCCTGCAGGCGGTGCAGGAGAATACAAGGAAATATTACTGGACGGGGAGGATCACAATCAAGAATGGTGTGGTCTATGAGTTCGGGGCTGAGGATATCGTTAAGGGGAGCGGATACATTTCTTCACAGTGCTGTGGGAGTACGGAGATAGAACTGGGTACGGTGTATGCGGCTGAGATGGGCGTAACGCTACTTTCGGATATTGACAGATATACATTGGAAGATGCCTTGGTGGAGTTGTTCTATCATCTGAGGATATCAAAGAGCCTAGATAGTTCTGAACTGGATCCGGATTATAATCAGGCGGTTGAAGCGGATGGCATTTATGAGACGATCCCGATGGGTGTATTTGAGGTGTCAGAGGCGAACAGGACTGTAAAGTGCCTGGAGCTGAAAGCCTATGATTATATGCTCCGATTCGAGAAGGACTTCAATGGCTTTGAGACTGTGGGTAAGGCATATGATTTTATCCATCTTTGCTGTGAGGCGTGTCATGTGGAGTTTGCGCTGACTCAGGAAGAAGTGGAAGCGATGCCGAACGGTGATACCGGGCTTTCAATCTATACGGACAATGATATCGAGACCTACCGGGATGTGCTCTACTATGTGGGGCAGGTTTTGGGAGGTTTCTTTTGTATCAACCGTGAGGGCGTGTTGGAACTGAGAAAGTATGGCGATACGCCTGTGATGGAGATAGCAGGAAGACACAGATTTTCTTCCAGCTTTTCAGATTTTATTACAAGATACACGGCAGTTTCTTCCACAAACATGAGAACGGAGATCGCTGAGTATTATCATCTGGATCCGGACAACGGGCTGACCATGAATCTGGGTGTGAATCCGCTTCTGCAGTTTGGACTGGATGAGACCAGAAGGCAGCTCTGTGAGAATATCCTTAACGATATTTCCGTGATCGATTATGTGCCGTTTGATTCGGATACCATCGGAAATCCGGCACTGGATATCGGGGATGTGCTGACCTTTGTGGGTGGCCAGGCAGATGAGGATAAGATCAGTGCCATTACTTCCATGCAGGTGAATCTGTATGGAAAGCAGAGGCTTAAGGGAGTCGGAAAGAATCCGAGGCTAGCTCAGGCAAAGAGTAAGAATGATAAGAATATCTCCGGACTGCTTAGTCAGATCGAGGCAGGGAAGATCGGGATCCATACCTTCACGAATGCTTCTGCCTTTACAGTGGCAGATCAGGATACGAGGATCATTTCCATAGAGTTTGCGACATCTGAGGATAATCACGCTCAGTTCTTTGGGCAGGTGATCGTGGATGTGGATGCGGATCCTGTGACAAGGACGGCAACGGCAGCAGGCGATGTTGTGATACCGGCAGTGAATGTGGATGCCATTCCGGAAGAGAATGTATCAGCAGGATCTGAAAATGAAGGTGAAGAACCTGCTTCAGAAGATGAACTGGCTGTCATCGGAATTACGGAAGAGCAGACGGTGAATGTTTCGTTACCTGTTTCATGGACAGAGGATGGAACGGCGGTTGTTACTTTTACTTTTGAGTTTAATGATGAGATGATCACGGTGCATCAGCCGGTGGAGACCTGGCATTCCGGAAAACATACGATCCTTTTGTATTATCCGATTGAGAATGTGCTGGCAAACTACACCAATACCTTCAATGTTTACATGAGGGTGAGCGGTGGTACAGGCACGGTGGATACCGGATGGTGCGTAGCCTCTGTTTCCGGCCAGAGCATGGGTGCGAATGCTGCATGGGACGGCACGATCACTGTTGAGGATTACATTGAGAGAGTCGGTATCAGCGGCGGCTTAAGGCTTAAGTCAATCAGTGAGAACATCGTATTTGAAATCGATGAACTGGTACAGAGAAGCTACAGCGATGTGGTCAGAGGCAGGACGGCTCTGGGTGCGTTTGCAATGCCGGTGGATGTGAACGGCAGTAATTCATAAGGAGGGGTTATATGAAGCTGAAAGGCGAAATGGTCATTGAACTGACCGATGAAAATACAGGTGTGGTGGAGACCATACGGGAAGAAAATATGGTTACGAATGCCGTAAATCATATCCTGGGGCTGAATCCGATGGGAGTGTTTTACAAGGCTTCAGGACAGTATGATGATCAGATGATGTGGAATGATACTCTGATCCCAATATGCCCGAACATGATCGGCGGGATCCTTTTGTATCCTTCTGCACTGACTGAAAATGCGGATAATATTTTCCCTTCATCTGCTGTGTTGCCGGTAGCATACGCATCAAATGATGTCAACGCAACGGCAGATACTGCAAGGGGAAGCATGAACCTAACGGAGAGCAAGGCGCTGGATAACGGATATAAATTCGTGTGGGAGTTTACGCCTTCACAGGGGAACGGAACTATTGCAGCGGTTGCTCTGACATCTGCTCTGGGTGGAAAGAATGTATTCGGGAATGATGTTAATTCCTCTAACGGGTATCTGAAGATCAAGGAGACACGGTTGGAAAGCCAGACTGATGATGAACTGGCACTTCTCTATTCTGCTGTTGAGGTGGACTTTGAGAATAATGTGATGTATTCCATACGGTTTGTGGATTCGTCGGTCATTGTAAGGAAGCTGAGGCTATCGGTTTTTTCTGTTGGATTGAATGACAGGCTGAATGATGTGACCTGTGAGGTGCTGGAAGAGACTACGCTTCACTGCAGCGTATTTTCGTTTACAACAGGGTACACGCCCTATGGGGATTTCCTGAACGGGCATGACGGGTACTGGTACGGATTTTCCAATTCTCCTAATTCTTCAGGGGATGCAACAATGAAGTGGATCAAGATCAAGAAGAGCGACATGACTTTTACAGAGGGTACTTGGACACTGACCAATGCGCATCTGAGGGCAATCGGTTCATTTAAGATAGATTCTTATGTGAACAGATCGGTAAGAGGCGTGATCCGAAATGGGTATCTGTATCTACAGAATTATGATTGTGACGGTGTTTACAAGATAAACCTGAGTAATATCACGGATATCACGCTAATACAGCTTGGATTTACATCGGCAAACAGGGCATTGTCGGGATCGTCTACAAGTCAGTGCATGATGACGATGATCAACGATTTTATCATCGCTTATGATTTTATCATTACGGCGAATGATACAGTTGTTCCGCTGGCAGGCGCAGCAAGGTTTCCTTATCTTGGTACACCGATGTTCCAATATAAGGAGTTTCTGACAGGCTGGGGCGGCAACTATGGAACCGACTGTCATACGACATGGCTGTTGATGCCGTATCTGGCCAGTATCAATAACCTGACTCAGGCTATCGTTAAGAATGCTGATAAAACAATGAAGATCACTTATACGCTGACTGAGGTAGAGCCGAATCCGTGATCTGAAATAAATATGGTGCTTTGTGGCGGCGGTGCTCTTATCGGGTGCTGCTATTTTCATGCAACGAAATGGAGGGATTGCGATGAAAGAGTTTTGGAGTTTGATTCAGTTGGGTTTTGCGGCTGTCGGAGGATGGCTGGGTTACTTTTTGGGAGGTTGTGACGGGTTGTTGTATGCATTGTTGGCGTTTGTGGTTCTGGATTATCTGACAGGGATCATGTGTGCGATTGCGGATAAGAAGCTCAGCTCCAACGTATCTTTCCGTGGCTTGGCTAAGAAAGTATTGATCTTTGTCATGGTCGGGGTAGGGCATCTTCTGGATACACAGATACTTGGAGAAACAGGGGTGCTGAGAACAGCCATCATTTTCTTCTATATGAGCAATGAGGGACTTTCTCTGGTGGAGAATGCGGCGTATCTGGGATTGCCGGTGCCGGAGAAGCTGAAGCTCGTGCTGCAGCAGCTTCATGATCGTAGCGAGAAGGATGAGAACAAAAAGGATGGTGATCACGATGAAGTACAGTGAGAAGAATAAGCCGATAATCTGTATGATGACACAGAGCACCTGTTACAGGCAGACACAGAAGATGCAGGTGAAGGGTGTGCTCTGGCATAGCACCGGGGCGAATAATCCGATGTTGAAGAGATATGTCCAGCCGGATGATAATGCGGCATACAGGAATCTGATGATCAAGGTCATTGGGAAGAATGCTTACAGGAATGACTGGAACCATACTTCTGTGCAGGCAGGGCTTAATGCCTGGATCGGAAAGCTGGCTGATGGAAGTATTGCGGCGGTTCAGACGATGCCCTGGGATTACAGGCCTTGGGGGTGCGGTTCCGGCAGTAAGGGGAGCTGCAATAACGGATGGATCCAGTTCGAGATCTGTGAGGATGGGCTGAATGACAGGGAGTATTTTGAGAAGGTCTATAAAGAGGCTTGTGAGCTGACAGCTTATCTCTGCAAGATGTATGGGATTGATCCGAAGGGGAGTGTTAAGTATAACGGCGTGACGGTTCCTACGATACTCTGTCATGCAGATTCTCATAAGCTGGGGCTTGGGAGCAATCATGGGGATGTGCTTCACTGGTTTCCGAAGTTTGGGAAGAATATGGATACTGTGAGAGCGGATGTGGCGGCACTTATGGGTGGGACCGATACATTTTCGCCTTCCAGCGAAGCGAAAAATAGGGATTGTCCTTTTCTGGTGAAGGTGACGGTGAAGCATCTGAGGATTCGGACGGGTGCCGGAACTGATACGGCGTGGACAGGGAAGTATGTGCCGCCGGGAGTTTATACGATTGTTGAGGTGAAAGCCGGTAAGGGCTCTGAGGCCGGATGGGGAAGGCTGAAGAGTGGTGCCGGTTGGATTGCATTGTCGTATGCGAAGAGAGTATAATATGGTTTGAGGATATGCCCGTGGTTGTCGGTGATGAGCCGATGGCTACGGGCTTTTTTTGATTTAAAGAGAACTAAAATGCAACAAAATGTACAAAATGCACAAAAAAGTTAAATTTTTGCTTGATTTTTCGGGGGGGGGTATGAGATAATGTATGTTTGAATAAGTGTATTATCAAGGAGCGTATTGCCGGAATGCGTGAATATTATTTTGCAAACTACCGTCTGCTTACGGACGATGAAATAAGTGAACATGAATCCATGCAGTATCTCTCTGCGTTCCGGAACGAGATGCCCTATACCCATACCTTCACGGTTCATATGGGTGAAGAAACTCTGCTGGACAAAAAATACGAAGAAGTCTTAAAGCACACGCAGATGTGT
>ODAI010419899.1_pt1 | contig 57170 bp, 51 predicted proteins | sample 1539321 | NCBI WGS metagenome assembly ODAI01 (sample SAMN02144231, study PRJEB22623) | gut metagenome | biome: sheep rumen | host: Ovis aries | place: New Zealand | reverse complement strand
CGGGCACCTCAAAGGCCGGCTGATACACTTCCGGAGAGGTTCCTTTCTTATATAGAGTCACGCCAAAGCCCATGCCGTCTACGACCGGAGATATCGCCAGCTTTGGAAGAGTTTCGTCTACCGGGGTCTGCAGCCCGTTATATTTATTATCTGCTTCTTTATCTACCGCAGCCGTATCTGAAGGAACGCTCGTGTTCATGGCTCCGTCGGCCACTATGTTCTTTCCGTCCGGAGCTGCGCTTCCTGCGTGCGGCAGTATCCTGTCGCCAAGGACCAGGCCTGCTCCTATTATGCATATAAAGGCTGCCGCTACAGCGGCCCATCTTATCCTGCGCTTATTGGTGCGCTTTGCCTGCTGCTCCCGGACATACGAAGCTTCTACAGGATGCTCTTCTGCGCCGTATTTCTGACCCGGCGCAGCATCGAGTATCATTTCGTCGCTGATATCTCCCAGCGCTTTAAGCAGTTTTTCAGTCTTCATAGTCCGATCCCCTCTCTTTCAAGCATCTCTTTTAGTTTCCCTCTGCTTCGAAGCAGCGTCATCTTGACCTTGCTCTCTCCAAGCTGCATGTCCTCTGCAATGTCCTTTACGCTCATGAAATACCAGTACCTTTTGAGGAAAATGCGCCTTTCTTCATCCTTAAGGCCCCGGAGGAAGCCTTCCAGCACCGGCTTTAAAACCATTCGGTCTGTAAGGCTTTCCTCCATGTCCCTTCCGTCGGACAGCTCGGAAAGCTCGTCTATGGCAGCAGCGGCGTTCCCCTCGCCGCGTTTTTTGGCGTTCTCTGCGCGGTAGCGGTCCAGAGCAAGGTTCCTTGCTATCTTGCCCAGAAACGCCTTCAGCGAATCCGGCTTTGCCGGAGGAATGGAGTTCCAGGCCTTTAAATAGGCGTCGTTAACACACTCCTCGCAGTCTTCGTGCGAAGAAAGGATGTTCCGAGCTATCTGGCCCAAATACGCCCCGTATTTGCCCGCCGACTCGCTGATAGCGCTTTCCCTGCGCTCCCAGTAGAGCTCAACTATTGCCTTGTCTTCCATTTGCCGTCCTTTGTTCAGCTAACCCCTTTTGAACAAATACATTATATACGCATTCCTGCGCTCCCCTCAAGTTTTATGTCTTAAGACCCTTTCACTTATATAAACGCATTCTGAAAAAATAGGTCACAGTTTTTTTATCCGATTATGGATGTGCGATTATGGATGTTTTTTATTGCCCAGCTTCACAAATTCTTCACACAATTTGTTAGCACTCACTATTGACGAGTGCTAACAAAAGTGCTATAACATAATTGTCCAAAGGAAAAGGACCTCAAAAGAGTTCCGCAGCCGGGCAGGATGCCTGGACCGAAGGAACAAAGAAGGTTCCGGATCCTGAGGAAACATAACTTAAAGATAACCCTGCTGAAAGGCTCAAGGGTTACAAACATAGACAAGGAGGAAAATAAAATGTTACTGCCTAGTGTATTCGGAGAAAACTTATTCGACGGTTGGTTCAATTTCCCGGAGTTTGGGAATATAGACAAGGAGCTCTACGGTAAGAGAGCAGACCACGTCATGAGAACAGATGTCCACGAACAGGAAAATGCCTACGTTGTAGACATAGATCTGCCGGGCTTCAAGAAGGAAGAAGTTAACATAGAGCTTAAGGAAGGCTACCTTACAGTAAGCGCAGCCAAGGGCCTCGACAAGGACGAAAAGGACAGCAAGGGTAAGCTGATCCGTCAGGAGCGTTATTCCGGATCAATGCAGAGAAGCTTCTATGTCGGCGAAAACATCACCGAGGAAGACGTCAAGGCAAGCTTCAAGCACGGTGTATTGAGCCTCACCCTTCCTAAGAAGGACAAAGAGAAACTTCCAGAAAAGAAACAGATACTCATCGAAGGATGATGTTAAAATGGGCCTGCGGATTTCCGCAGGCCTTGTTTCTCTTATTCAATATTAGTCATTTTCTGAATATCTCATCAAAGCAGGCATCCGGGATTACAAAAACCTTACTCATTGCGTATCATCTACCCTTCCACATCACTCTCTTACTCTTAAATAAATATAGCAGAAAGTCTTCCTGCAACCTCTTCTGTAGTTACTCCATAGTTGATCAGTGTGTTAACATCAAACGGATCATTCTCCAACCTTGAAATAAAATCTGTAATATCTTTTAAAACTGCAGCCGGTAATCCTTCGGTTCTTTCCACTTCCATTTCAACGATTATCCTCAAAACATCTTTTTTATGCTTCTTGAATTCCGAAGAGTGAACTTCTTCTCCTGCGTCTCTTTTAGCTTTAAGATCCATGTAAGCCTTGGCCTTAAACAGGATCAGGTATTCGGGTCTCAAAACAGATAGCCCGTCTATCACGGTTCTCCCTTTCAGCAAAACACTGTAATAATCTTCATTTAGAAGAATTCCTGATAGGCTGGCGATATCGTCATCAATATGTATCGGCGTAAGCACATTCGGCTCACGAAGCGGAAACTCCGTTCTGGCAAACAGCTCTATCATCTTCGGGTATGAAGGATCCTTAGGTTCAGTAAATCGGAAAAACTGAGGTTTTCCGGAAGCAGTATTGCAATTCTCATATCCGCCCTCATCGATAAATTTCCAAAACTTTTCACCAAACTCAGGAGATAGTGCTTCCACTATCAGCACCATATCCAGATCTTTAGTCGCTCTAAATGTTGCATCATTGCTTGTAAACACGATATCACAAGCAGCTCCGCCAATAAGAACATACTTGTCAGTATCATCCGCAAAATTATCTCTGAAAGCATTAAGTCCTGTTACCATACATACTCCTTTAGCATTTCATTTACTGATGCCTCCACCCTTTCATCGTCCATTTCTTCACTGATAGAAAGCATTACACTTAAGGGATCCTGAACATCTTTTTTTATCTTGTCAATAATATAGCCAAGTTCGAAAACGCGGCATCCAGTATCTTCGCCTCGTCCTACCTGCTTCATATCCCTAATACCGGATGATGCGATTCCCTTCTTCTCGATCGCATATGTTGGATAATTGTTATCAGCAAGCATGGAATACTCTGAAAGGGCAGATATTCCTGCCTTTACAGGCAGCTTTACATCCTCTTTCAGTTCAAACACTTTTATGACCGGGTTTCTCATTAGCGGGCGGAACCGTTCCCATGCTTCTTTATCACCTTTGCGGATCGTAATGGTACGGCGCCGATTCCGAATCTCTATGGTTCCTATATCCATATATTCCATCTCATCAAAGCTCTTGCTTATCGCCATTTTGGATACATCAAGAAGCTCCGCCAATTTAGAGACGGTATCATGGTCATACCCTTCATATAATCCTTGGAGCAGTATGCGTTGTGTCAGGAAAGAAATCTGATGAACCGGTTTGAGTTCTCTTTGTTTCTTTCCCAAAAGAATCCCCATAAACGGAAGGTACACAGTATCATTACGGATCACGAAAGGAATTCCCTCCTCCGTCATCTTATCCTTTGAGTAGAGCGAAGCTTTTTCCAAAAATACTGCAACATTCATTTGCTGTTTTTGTTCCAAAAAAGCTCGATTCTTCCTGATTTGGCTAAGCCTTACATTCGTTTGGGGCTGCAAGGCTATCCATTCAACTCCGCCTGAGTTTACTTTGTAAATAACATAAGTCCCTTTAAATAAAAGCGGGAGATGATCATATAATTCTGGAGCCTCGACTAATTTAATATCCATATGAAGCATTTCAGTAAGATATTTTTCCATAATGCATCCTTTTTAATTTGTAAACCATTTTTATTTACAAATTAAATATAGCATACTGATTGGAATAAATCAATTAAAATCCGAGGATTTCAATTTCCTTTCCACCGCTCGATCTATCGTTACACGATGAATATGCATATACATTACACGATAAGGTGTCCATTAAAAAAATGCCTAGATCATAAAAGTGTTTCCGGCTTGTTCATCCGACCTGTCCAGCCCATCCAGCGGCCCCAGGACTTCATATCCTCCCGCTCGTCCGGATCGTTTCCATGGATCGTTCTGAGGAAGTCGATATATCCGTGGATTCCTCCCACATCATCCATTAGGCTCATACCATCCAGTGCTATGCATACAGGCCGCTTTTTCATTGCTACTGTAGCAACTTTCAAAGCCATAGACTTACTGAGTTTTTGATTATTCTTATCAAAGGCTGTCATATCAGCCAGAACCTGTTTGTCAGTGACCGGCATGACTACTGCGCCGGATAATCCGCTTTCTCTCTGAGCATCAAAAATATTCTTGGTATAATAGCAATCCTCCAGTGTGATCTTTACTTCCCAGCCATCACCGTAATCATATTCATAGGTCAATTCATGTGCCACCGGCAACACGGAATGGTCCTTATCATCCTCTTCCTGCTGCTTTATCAAAAACTTAATCCTGTCGTACACTGCCGGATCATCCTTTATCCCCTCAGGGATCATGAGCTCGATCAGCGGGATCCTCTCCAAAAGTTCATCCATTCCCCCCTGATAATCAAACATCATCTCCTGGATTGGAACGTTTCCCAGGAAATGCTCCATCATGTCCTCATTTGCTGCAGCATTCGCATTGCTATAATGCTCCCATTCCCCTTTATACCTGTATGGGCCGGTATACTTCTTCCGCATCCATGTCTTGATGCTCTGTCCTTCCTCGTAGTCATCATCCCAATAGAGGTCTTCAAAGTCTTCACAGGGATATCTGAGATACAAACCGCAAAGCTTCACCCAGTCTTTGAACTTCCCGTCGTATTCCACGAAACCATGCTTATCAACCTTGTTTTTCCCACCGGTCATCTTCTGGAATACCTCTTTCGGTAAAGAGAATTTATGAAGATGCCCATTCTGCCATCCAAATGCACGAAGGATCACATAGTTTAAGGCATGAAGGGTAATGCTTGAAGGAACAAGGATCTCTCTGGTAATTCCCTTCTCTACTTTACCGTACTTACGAAGGACTTCCATCTCCTCATCACCGACATATTTCATATCCAGAGCCAGCTTCAGTTTTAAAACTTCCGGCCGTTTTACCATATGTTTACTGTAGAGTTCTTCTGTAGTGAATTCCGAAAGATTTTCCTGTTTCGAATTCTCGGCGATCCGCTTATCATTCGCTCTACGGGCAGCATCTATCTCACTATCCTTAATAATCCTTATTCCTTTGAACTTATCACTCATCTCTTCACGTTCCATTTTCATAGCCGCCTCTGAGACCTGCGTTTCGGCTGCTCTGTGCATTCTGCCTCTGTATTCTTCGCTCTTGATTGCATCCGTAGAACGTTCATCTCCACCGTACCCTTTGTCCGTCCGGGTATACGGCAGATATGCCTGCACTGTCTTTTCAGAAATGAACAGTTCTCCAGCAATCTCCGGAACTGTTTTGCCTTTCCGATATAGATCCAGGATCCGCTCTGATGTAGGGCTGCTCCAGAGGCCTTCGGTTATGAGGATCCTCTGAGCACGAACTAAGGTAGTTCCGACTGTTTCTGCAGTTTTCTTTACCGAGCCTGTTCTTCTGTAAACTTCAATGACTCGCTGGTATAAGTTATCTGTACTCATGGTGGTTCCTCCTGCTGGTAGATTCTGAGGATAGAATACTGGATGAAATGCATAGTGTCAACCTAGTATTCTTTTCTTGCATAATACCTCGGTGTCTTAACCGAGGTATCTTACATACATTGATACTTAAATACCCATAATAACTGGCATTTTTATCATATGCTTTGTTATTCCAATGCAGCAGAACAATGTAGAATAATCTGTTCTTTCATATTCTCATCTAACTGTGCTAATTTAATAAATCTAATTCTATCAATCAGAAAAGTTTTTATCTCTTCTGGCTCAGAAAAGCGATCTAAGGAATCATGGTATGCGAATGGAATCAACATGTATGCTGGATATTGAACTATATACTTCAATTTATTATCCCAATTATCCTTATCCTCTTTACTATCACTTTTCATAGAATTATTTTACATATACTATTATGCTAACTATCTTCCATATTTTCTTAAGGCATATGTTTCTCCAACACGCATTAAATAGCACCCTTTACATCTATACATCTCCTTATGTACATAACCCGAATCATCAGCATATGTATATTTTTCTCCGGATGATGACATCAAGAAAACCTCTTCGTTGACCCTACGAATATACAAGTAGTCAGGTAGCTTTTCGCCATATACATGTACAGAAAGCTGAGGACCATCTACCTTCTTATTGTTTTCAATCTCTTGCTTATATAACTTCAAATGTCTTTTTGCATTATCACTAACGTCACTAATATCTTCTGTCAGTTTTTTCTTAATCTCGTTTATTTTCAATCCCATGAAAGTTGATATTTGGGACAATTCTAAACAAGCATATCTGGAATGAATGCCGGCATAAAAAATATTTGTAGCTGTAATTGTGGGCAGCCCGCATTCCGATATATTTGTCAATTCAGAATAAACCAAACTTATTTCGTCCTTTCCGTCTTCTAAAAATAATTGGGAAATGGAGTGCAAAATCCACGGAGCCAGATTCTGATAATAATCTTTTATTGTTCCATCTACTTTCTTATTAAGAATCCTTATTTCCTTGATAGTTTTTCCATTTATCCAAAGTGCTCTTACTTGGTTTAATTCTTCAATTGAAGGTACATCATCCTGATCAAGACAGTCTATTAACACTTCTACTATCCATCTATCAAATTTCTCAAAAAACCTTTCGGCAGAATCTGCGCATCCATCCTGTCTATTCTTTGCATATTCTGTGGCAAATTGTTCAAGTACATGCATACTCTTATACAACTTATCTGCTGATCTTACTTGCATTCCTGTAACAACTATCTTATTAATCAAGTTCCCATACCTTTTTTTAAGACCATGTAACCGTGCTTCAAGAACTTTTACGCATTGCTCTTTTTGATCTTTATCAGCTTGAACATAAAAAAGGGACTTGCGCACTGCATTTGCAAAATGACCTTCAAGAATAGGATCGTTATCGATTGACAACAGTTCATCATCAATCCAATCCCAATAATCTATTATGGTTTTTCCACTGTCTGAATTCCAAGACATGTTGTCCTCTGAAAACATGTCCAATAATACTTCAAAAGCTATACCCTCTTGTTGAGCTATTTTGATAGTCACAGCAACCAACTCTAGTAAGCCACTCTTAACCCCCTCAAGTTTATCAGCCTTAAAGTATTCAGAGCCCAGTTTTTTCAGTTTCTCAACTTTCCACTTTTCTTCAGTTGTATCAATTGCAAATAAAATCTTTCCTTCACTATCGCAATACGCCCTTCCTGCTCTCCCGCATATATTCCAAAAATCGCGTTTCGAAATTGGTTCACCATCGCAATACGGTGTTGCAATTATTACAGTCGAAATGCCAACGTTAACTCCTTGCGCCAGAGTCGGCGATGCAACAATAATCCTTGGAGCCTGGCTTTTCATAAGTTTTTCTATTGCAATGCGCACTCCCGAAGGCAATCTATTACTATGACATATAATACCTTTTTTTGCTGCAACCATAATCGTATCGTCATCAGACAGTTCTTCTGAACATGCTGCTTCAAAATCATTCCAATATGCAGAATCCCATTCAAAAGCATTCTCTGCTTTAGTTAATCTGATGTAATCCAATATAGCTTTTGCTATTCCTTCAACAGATTTTGCAACTGCAGAATAAATCATCACCGGACCCGCATTTGATAATTTAACCGCTGTAGCTGCTATTGCTTCTCGTTTATTTTTTGGAAATACATTTCTTCCATATCTAGTTTTTACAACAAAACTGTTATTAAAAAGCTCTTGATCACTTTTCCATCTTAATGATACGTTTTTTCCATTCCAAAACAGATATCCAGGGCGCTCAAGAGAAGGCTTATAATCAGAAAATGCAACGGCAGAAGCATCATCGGCTATCCACGCAGCGATATCAGAAGCATTTGGTAAAACCGCAGATAAAAAAAGTATTTTAGCCCCATTTTTCCTGCAAGACTGAATAAGGTGTGTGTCAAAAATCTCATTCTTTATATCTCTTTTCTCTGTACTGATTAGATGTCCCTCATCAATAATAATCAGCCCTATTGAACTACCTATGCTTTTCTGTGACCGAAATATTGCCTTTGCTTTTTCAGGGGTCATAATCAATATTTCTGAGGCTTCAACCAAATCTATCTCAGAACTACTCGCTGTTGCTCCCCCATACAAACGTGACACATTTAGATTCATTTGACCGAAAATAGCTTCAAATCCTTGTTCAACCTCAAAGGCCAAGGATCTGAATGGAGCCAAATACAGTATTTTCTTATTCTTGTCCCTTATGAGGGATTCAACGATAGCTATTTCTGCTACTCTTGTCTTTCCCCCGCTAGTTTTTAGATTAATAACTGCCCCATTTGTATTGGAATGCATTTTGATAATGCCCTCTATTTGCGAAGGCCAAAGCTCAACTACAGGATTTTTTTTATTTGATAAAATCTTTATGTATAAATCAAGTATCGAACTTTCTCCAATTAACGTAGGTAAAACATGCCAAAGGGAATTTTCCTTTATCTCGTCAATTGCATAAGTCAGCATTTTTATCAAAATCCAATAATAAGGCTCACAATTAAGAACAGACAAAGATATCAATTTTTCAAAAAGATCATCCATGTTATAAGAAACATTTGAATCTCCAACCCTTAAGTAGGCAATAAGAGAGAGAAATATACGAGCTATTTCAACAACAATAACATCATCGTCATCTTTACATTCGATAAAAAATAACTCTGTAGCCTTATCTTCTAACTTATCTATATCCTTCCTCAAAAACAGATATATCATTTCCGACAAAGGATCTTTATTTTTTTGCCTACTTAATACTACATAAGCCCGTGAGTATTGCTGCGCAATATACAATGCCAGAGCTGCGCACAATAGATGAATAGCCTTCCCTTCTTCATCCTCACCATAGCAATATGTATCTGAAAGTATTTTCCCTGCTTGTTCGAGAAGTTTTCGTCCCTTTTCATTTTTACGTTTAAGAAGAGCACATCCGCTTGCCATTTCCATATATGCAAGATAAGTGTTTTTTGTTGTTAACTCGACATCAAAATTGGGATAATCTTCTTTTCGTTCACCAGTCTGTTCCAAAATGCTTCTTGCATCAACTTGCGATATTAAATTTAAAACATACTTATCATTTAGAGTATTAATTAGGCCTTCTATAGTTTTATCAGATACGTTCATATTCTTCCTCCAACTTATCAAAAGCCTCTTTTACAACAGTTTCAGGTGATTGCATTGATACAGAAATCATCAATAAATTATGCAAGCTATTTGTTGTATTTGCATCTACTACTGTTGATGCTTTGTTATCACTCATCAGTAGACCAACATAGTCGGTCTCAGCCTTCCCCTGCGTTATAAGCAATGCACACTCTTCCACTCTATCAGCATAATCATTGTTTCCAGTTACTCTTAGAGTATCCGCAACAAACAGAAGAGAAATAGGGACTATATTATTTTGGGCTCTAGTCAATCCTTCAATTGCTTCCTGTACAGCATCACCCACAGCGACCTTACGAAACTTGGCCTCCCCTACAATTATTCTCACTGGGGTCGAATCCAAATCAAATAAAAGAACATCATCGCCCTTCATCGCTTGATCTGGATTAGTATTAAACTGTAGCCTGTATAATGGCATTTTTGTATCAGTCGTTTCCTGTAAATACTCAGCTAATAGTACTTCTGCATAATTACCTTTTCTTGTTTTATCTGCTCGTGGATAAGGTGATTTACATGCGTCTGTAACTAACCCTGATTTTGCCAATGCCTCAAGCAACGCCTTGCGTCTTAAATAGTTTTCTTCATTTATGTGATGCTTTTTTATCTTAGGCATCATATACTCACATAGTTTTGTAGAATCAGACTCAACCAATTTTCGATGACTTACCCCTGACGTTGTTTTCTTATCATCCGCCATAAATGAACTTCTCAAGGGTTCCGAAACTGTATTATGATTCTTAAGTATTAATCCCATTGTCCCACCTTGTTTACTAAATGTACGTTCGATCTTAATTCATTCAAATTCAGTGTCTATATCTCCTTATTTGTTAAATAAAAAAGCACCCAAGTTATTCTCAATCAAGAATAGCTTAGATGCATTATCCCGCAGTGATATAAGTATTAGTGATTTCCCCAGGCTTTCTGCTCTCAGTACTAGTCCTTCATTCAGAACAACTTTTCCTCTCCAAAAAAGCGTACAACATAACATCAATTATTATACCATTACTATGGGCTCATTTAAAGAAAAAACTGCATAACTGCGCTGTTTTTACCGGCCCAACAGTCTGTCTCTTAAGAACGAAAGAAAGCCTGCAATCCATGCTGTTCCATAAAATACCAAAAGACATACAGCAAAGAGTCCGATCAAAATCGGCAGGGTATGCCATAATCCCTTAAACACAATAAGGGTGTTTTGTTTTGTAACAGTATTTAGAGCCTATGCTAAGATAAAGAAAATCACAGGTGCTGTTTATGATAAAAATGAATCTGTGTGGAAATTATAATACTGAGTCTCATATCAGTCTCATCAAAATGAGACTATGTATTAATTGAAAAATGCTGAAATGGTGGGATTTATATAGGAAAGTCTCATTGCAGTCTCACCATAGTCTCACTGAGTCTCATGTGTAAATGAGACTTTATGCATACTCGTTAGTTTGTACTCCCGATATACCCAACGCATTCTTAATGCTATCCATATGATACATGCAAAGTATCTCAAAAGCATGTCCACGCCAATTCGTATACTTTCCGGTGTCGCTCTTAAAATTTTCAAATCTTGTCTTTTCGGATATGCCATTTGTCCGGAATTTATAAAAACGGATCCACAAGACGCAGTCTTAATGGATGCCCTTTCGAATAATTATCTACACTCTCATGCACATATCCGCATTTCACAAGGTCATCCACAGCCCTGGAAAATGTTCCTTGGGATATATCCAGACTTTCAAAGCACTTCGCCTTTGTCATACCATAAAGATGAGAAGACAGGCATTCCATTATTGTATTATATGCCGCTGACTTTTTTAGCGTTGCCTCCAGAAGTTTCTTTGATTCATGACGCAGTAAAGCATGAGGCTTGAATATCACGCGCACCAATTACAGTCAATATTTGCTTTATATTTGGAGATTTTTTATGGTATTCTATGTTTTTCTCCATTTATACGGCATTTTTTCCTTTTTGGAGGATTCATAGAACATTAAACAATTCAGATTATTATTTGTTCCGGGATTATCAAAATTTAGAATAACTTGCATTATCTGACCCAAAATGCTACTATTTACTTAGAGAAAGAGATTATAATGTCTCTTGGGCTGGTCGAAAGACCCGGGTCCACCTTTTAGCGGGTAAGACACCCGCTATTTTTTTGAGGTTTTAGTGTATATGAAAGAACTAAGTATTTTCGTAGATGAATCCGGTGACTTCGGCGAATATGATTTCCATTCGCCATATTATATTATTTCCCTTGTTTTTCACGATCAGGCAAATAGCATAGAAAATGATTTAAGAAAACTTGAAATAGAGATGGAATATATCGGTTGGCCTAACCACTGTGTTCATGCCGGCCCCGTAATCCGCTCCGAACAAGAATATAAAAATTGCAGCCTTGAAGAACGCCAAAAAATCTTAAAACGAATTATGTCTTTCACCAGGAATGTAAAGGTTCAATATAAATCAATCTATATCGAAAAGAAGAATATATCAGATTCCATTGAAGCAACCGGTAAGTTAAGTAAGCAGTTAGCCATTTTCCTACGCAGTAATATGGAATTATTCCTCGGTTATGATACTATTAAAATTTATTATGATAATGGACAAACAGAAGTTACAAGAATTCTGTCTTCTGTTTTCAACGCCTTACTTGACAATGTAGAATTCAGAAAAGTGATCCCTTCCGACTATCGTTTATTTCAAGTGGCAGACCTTATCTGCACACTTAAATTAACGGAGCTTAAGATGAACAGCCACCTTCTGTCCAAATCTGAGAAGTATTTCTTTAAAGATAAAAGAACACTTTCTAAAAATTACTTAAAACCTTTAGCTTCAAAAGAACTTTAAATACCGCAAATATATACTTGATAAATAATCCAAAAGCGAATAACGTCCTTTCGATAAGAAGCGGATCTCTATGACTATCATTCTGTATCTGCCGTATATGTTCTTCGCTATAATTCTCTTTTGTGATCATTTGTTTAATCCTCCGGATGCAAATATTCCATCATACATTCCCTAAATTTCTTGCCTGCCCCTTTTCTGTTGGCATAACGAAACATAGTATTTTCATCTATCAGATAACGTTCATATGCCTCCGTAAATATAGTTTTATATTCAGACGGAGACACAATTTTGGCCAGAAGTTTATCAACTACGATATCTACAAGTATTTTTTCTATCCGGCTATGCCAGACCTCGCCCGTTCCCTTGGGCGTTTCAGTGGGGAGGCGGAGAATCACTATCTGATCATCGACCAGATATCTGTAATACTCTTCTATTTTAGGTTTAAGCATCACCCTTCCAGGATATTCATTACGAAGGGTGTCAAACACAAAATCTATAACATCGTTTTCCACAGACACAAAGATCGTATTGTGTGCCAAAAGGTGATTAACAAATGCATTCAGTTGCGTAAGCTCAAATACTCTGAAATCAACGTTCGGATACTCTTCCCGGATCACAGATGCGATCTGTACTGCAGCTTCCGAATATTTATATTGATAATTTCTCCTTTTGCCGCTGACAGCATACTGATTTCTTCCGACATGGATGATCTCTCCTTCTGACACTGCTTTTCTTAATGCGTATTCTATTGTATAGATATTGCTCTCACCAAACTGATCTTTATACGCCAAAATATAATCCTGCCGTGAGAATTTTTCTGCAGTTGAAATACGGGATAGCAACATGGTAGCAATCACATCCTTTTTTACAATTTCGGCATTTTTTTGATTTTACTGCCGCTATAGTGATGATTATAGACTTTCTCCTCGTTTAAGTCAACACTATTTCGGCAGTATTTTAATTTTTCTGCCGTTTTTGCGCAAAAACCGTAACCACACCCAAAAAGTGCAGCTACGGTCTTAATCTTTTCATTTACTGCCGGTCAGTTCATGAGCCTGACTTCCCTGTATTCATCCTCTACCCGGAAGCCGTTGATTGCCAGCCTTGAAACAGTTCTTCGCCTTGCAGCATATTTTAAAGTCTATGTGGAAGATATCTTCCATCTGGACACGGAAGAAAATCAATCTTAAGGAAGGAGGTCGCCTATGAGCCAGCCCTATCAGATCATCGCTGTAGACTTTGACGGAACCCTTTGCTACAGCAATTGGCCGGATCTTGGCGAACCGAATCGACCGTTAATTGAATACCTTAAGCAAATGCGTGCCTCCGGCTACAAGCTCATACTCTGGACCTGCAGAGCCGGTGAAGCCTTGGAGAAAGCAGTCTCCTGGTGCCGTGAGCATCAACTGGAGTTCGATGCCATAAATGACAATCTCCCGGAGATCGTTGAAATGTACGGCAACAATTCCCGGAAGATCACCTGCGATTATTATATTGATGATAAAGCCGTTCTACTGGCTATGGTAAATGGTTAAGGCCCGCCGACTGGCGAGCCTATATTTGCATTTATTTATGGTAATGAAACCCACAAAACAGCTTCATTTTCCAAATATGTCTTCCTCTATTCTGGTTTCCCATTAGCAACATTATCAAGCAATTCTTTCATAGTTGCCTCCATGTCTTCATAGTTACTCAACACCTCATTAATGCTTGACATATCTAAGCCATGAATTATTCTATCACGACAGGTAAGATATGATTTTGTTGAATAGAACATCTTGTTCATTTTGCCGTGATCAAATGAAATCCCAAAATATCTCAGCGCAGCCTCAAATTTCTGGATATTAAATGTTAGTCCTCGAACATCTATCTGTTCATCATCTTTCAGTTTTTTCATTGCTGGATAGAGTGTTTTATAAACTGTTTCACACTTTAGAAACAGATTGATAAATTCATCCACTTTATTTCTATCTTCTTTAGATAATCTACTAACTTCGTTAAGATGTATATTTAATCTATCTAAAATCTTCTCTTTATTCTTAAGCCGCTTATCATTGTCTTCTTTTATCTGCTGTTTACTTCTTCTAGCCATTCAGCTCTCCAACTAATATACTTAATACCAAATGCTGTTACATATCCCGCAACATCATATTTCCTTCAAATTGTTTTGCAACACATCTGTAATAAAACCACATTAATTAACAGTCGGCTGGCTAACCAATTTCATTCTATAATCCATCATAAATATAGAAAGTAATGTAACTCTAAAGGCAAATCGAATCTCACCAACAGAATTGTTAAAACCTCGGCCATGTATGCATTCGTTACGTATATTTAGAGAATTACTATTATACATAAAGCAATATACAAACATTAAATCATGTATTAATTCGAAATTACCGGTTTCTTTATATGCTTCTTCAATCATTTCCCGGAGCAAAGAACTAGGATCCTTGAATTGCATAAAATTCTGTATATCTTCCTTAAAAGGTGCCACACCAAACACCTCTGAGACTTCCCTTATTTTCTGCTCGAGTATTGGGAACAATTGAGTTACATGAGCCAACAATAATTCATCGGCATAAGGCAACAACTTCGTCTTGCATGTGCGTACCAAATTTTCATATATATATTGTTCACCATGAAACATAGATATGCTAATCCTACTTCGAAGATGAATACTTTCATACAATGCAAATAAATATGTTTTTGTATCAAGGTGGTTCAAAAACTTATATGCTTTTTCGTCTCGAATCTTTTCTACAAATTCGTTTAGAAAACCATCTACATCATGTCGAATTAGATTAACAGATTCATTCTTAATTGGGTATAATTTGGATATTTGCATTCTAGTGAACATATAAGAGATGGCATTTTCTGATGCATTTTCCATAATCTTACATACATTATCCTCATCCAGATTCATACATGCTTTTGCAAAAGCTAATGGGTTTGAAAGAACCTCTTGATTAAACTTTTCCACCTCCGCAGTTGGAACTTCCGTTTTGCTACTAAACGTTTGTAACCCTTCACAAGCTACTGCGTAATACTTTCCTTCCCACATTTTTTGAATTCCAATTATAGTTGCATCAATTTCCTTTTTTGACACGCTCCTCGACATATTCTTTACTTTTATAAGAAAAACCATGTATTCATAGAAGTAATTAGGCAACACTCTCTTTATTGAATCATCATCTAAGAACGATATGAATTTTTCTCTGACTTTACAGAAGAATACGTTGTCGATAGATTTACAAACTATGTCATTTTTCAAATAATCTTTTAATGAATATGGATCCAGAATGTCATCTATTTGTCTATAGGCATTTTCTTGATATTCTTTTATAGTATTCCTTTGTTCCTTACTAATAGGAAAATGTGCATAAAGTAGCCTCAAAAGATCATTTACATCATCTTGCTCATGTATGTTTTTTAGGAACGCTATATACTCCTCTTTTTTTACTATGTCTTTTGTCAGCCCCTTAGCAAACAATCTGGAAATAAAAGCAAAAACTGTACTATTGTAAACCTTGTAATGATCCTCATCATCACGAGAGAATTTCCAATGATTAATATACATGGATTTAGTTTTTGTTGAGGGTTCTTTTCCTATCCAAAAGAATAATACCGTTTCCAAAATAACATCAATGAGCGGATTCAAAAAATACTCTTGCAATCCTTTTATTTGATTCGTTATTTCCTCTTCAGATAGTTCTCCAAATATGTTTGTTATAGGATAGGGTTTATCGATGGTAACTCTATTATTTATTAAGCCTATTATCATTCTTTCCTGCCAGGATTGAACTTCCACCTGTTTCCCATGATACCCAAACAAATCGTATATAGAACACGTTTTCTCCAGATTATCCAAAAACGAAGTTGATACACTATAATAAACTCTATTAATATTATCCTTTAAGAAATTTATGCGCTCTTCAATATTCTTTACAGAAATTTTCTCCCCGTAATCCATTAAATCATCATAGTACAATTCCAATGAGGTTAAGTTCCTGAACATCCACAAATTATGCATTGTAAATAAATCATTGTCATATATGGATGTTATATCGTTCTCCTGGTTTTCTAATTTAGTAGCCCATACGACCCAAAAGAAAACTTTTCCATAATTTGTGGTTAATCTTCCCATTACTTCGTCAACGCTAATCACCCCTTGGCGAAATAGTGCTACAGATACCATATCCTTCACGATTAGAACATTAATATCAATCTGCTCATACCCAACCTCGATTATTTTTTCAACAAATGAATATGCTTGCAACCATAAACAACACTTATGAACATAATCTTCCCAACTAACAATATCCTCAAATTCAAAATCCTTTTCAACTACATCTATAAACCATTGCCAATCTTTCCCCTTGGCGTAATACTGGTCCATGAATCTAACAGTTATATCATGCTCAAAATAATTCTTTTTCACTGGAATCACCACCCAATTTCAAGAAATACTATTTTTATCTAAAACCAAATTATTTATATATTCACGCAAGTATTTAAATGGAAATGGTAATACTGTCAGCTGCCCGTTATGGACAAACGTTACATTCATAGTCGGAAGAAGCTTATCGAACATCAAAGGCGCCCCTTGATAACTCTCTATGCAACGAACATTCGCAGCTCTTGGGATCTTCCACCGCATGCCTTCACCGATGATCCCCACATAATAAAACTGCTTGCCATCTTCCATATAAGTTTTAATATCCAAACATGAAGAAAGCAGCTCTTCTCGTCTTTCTTTTCCACGAAGCTTTGTATCCCCGGATGCCAGCAAAACCTTTATCTCTTCGGCTTCCGGGAGCGTAATAATCCCTGTGTCCTTTATGATGTTTATTCTTCCCTGTTCATCACGGATAAGGCCTTTAACTGTCTCGCCCTTTGTTTTGGCATCTTCAAAAACATTCACACAATCCGTGTACTCGTTCATTTCAAACAGAGTAAACTCCTGCTCCTGAATATCAAAGGATCCGTCTGGATGAACCTTCATAAAGAAATACTTTGTTTCTTCATCAGATTTGGATTCCGTTCCAAAGGAAATATCTTCATTTAATCCGAGCTCTTTCCAATCAAACAACGTGATTCTTCCAGCTTCTAAATCCTTTTTAATAAGTACTTCATGTACTACCGTTGAGATTGCAAACTCTGCATTGTCTGCAAAATCTTCCAGTGTCACATGTTGAACTGCCACTCCATCAGACGATCTATCATAAGGGTCTTGAACGCCTTCGTAGTACTCAGCGTTATGTATCACACATATATTGAGAGCATCCTTTTTAATTCGTTTTCCGGTAGAGGCATTGATCTCATATTTCTGGAGGAGCAAGGAGCGTAATTTATCAACGAATTGTTCCGAATAGGTATCACCAATCTGGTCAACAATATGCACACCCAGAGCACTCAACAGTCCCCGAACCCTTGCAAAGTCTTCCTTTGCAGCACTCTTGCTATAATCAATTCTTCCGGATTCCGGCATATATCCACACTCCATAAATGCCAGTGACCCGTATTTCGAATTGAAAGCTTCAATCACTTTCGCCAGCGTACCAACCTTACACTGGTCAAATTTCTTTTCGTTCTGGAAATCCAAAAAAGGGATCTCCGATTTTGTTCCATCTATCTGACGCATTATAAAGCCCGGCTCCGTGTCATCAGAAAGTCTTCTGCGCAATGTGTTATCCTTTGAAACAACATACTTCGGATAATCTTCGAACTTCCTCTTTGTAAACGAAATCTTCTTTTTCAAACGCTCAGAGGTAAAAGTTCGGACACTCATCTCGATGCAATAATCCCGCGTAACTCGAAATTCCATGCAAGGGATCTTCCAGATCATGTCTTCTTTCTTTTCCTTGCCTCGCTTAACCCACTCCGGATGAAAACAATACAAATGTCCCGTTAGGTTATTAAATTTAAGGAAATTGGAATCATATGAAGAAAGAGCATTTAGCAGAAGCTGTAACAAAACCCAATCTTGGACATCCTGTATTTTCGTCTCTGCTACAGATAACTTGCTTCCTCCCTCAACACCTGAAATCAACTCCTTTATCAACGCGCGATTATGATCATCCTTGTGCATCATCATGAGTGCTCTTCTACCGGACTCAAAGACAATGCTCTTAATGTTACGATTCAACGTAGGCGCGTCAAGAATATACGCACCTCTTTTGATATACTTATCGCTCGTCTCTATTGTGAAAAGATCATATTCTGAGGTGATTGCCTGTCTATCAAGCTTATATAAAAGCTTATTTGTCTTTATACTTGTCCCCATCTACACACTCCCGAATAACATCCCAGGCTTCTTTATTCCACGAGAGAGAACCATTACATTCTTTAACCAATGCCGGGATTGAAATAATGCGTACGCCTTCCATCTCGACGTCGCTAGTATCCCATCTATCTCCGGCAATAATATTTGCGATGATTGCGCAGCGACACCCACACTTCTTGCCTTTACGAGCAATCTTCTCCAACATCTGATTTCTATCTGCAGTTTCGCCCTCATGCCAATTTTTAAAATCTACGTATACAGCATAACCCGGAACTTTGTAGTCAAATAACTCAAATGCATCAACATCTTCGATGTCTTCCAGGTCAATGCTTAATACTGATGAAAAAATATGTTTTCCGACAACCTCTCCAAGCGCTCCCTTATAAATGTTATTCCAAAGCGCCGGTGTCATAAGATAATCGTTCTCTTTAAAGCTGCATGCCCATCCATTCTGTATAAAGAGATCCTTTACACCGGGAATACGGAGTAACTCCGGTAATTTGCTCCCCTGCTCTGATACCATCCGATCATGATCAGCGTCCCTATAAAACGCAACGGAAATATTGTTAAAGTCAGCGTCCTGATAATAAAAGAGCGTATTTCCTTTTGACGGCAGCTGTGCATAGTAATTCTTGATTATAAAGTCGCCATCCGCCTCATCCTGTGATGCCGTAGGATGCGTAAGAACAAGTTCTCTGAGCTTCTTCCAGCGCTCAATCTTAGGCTCTGTCCAGTCATTGTTCAGCATGCCATTAATATCTTTATTGACCCTGACTGCCTTGAGTGAAGCAGCATCTTCAAGAGAAGCCATTTCAGGAGTTTTCGTTCCCCTCTGTTTAATGGCTTCGATTAGTCTCATGAACTCAGGATTAAAGAATCTGTTATCAACCACAGAAATATCAATGTTCTCAATGATTCTGTCATCTGCAAAAATATAAATATTCTTACTCTTAATGTTGGTACGGCAAATTCGTCCAATCGCCTGAATCACATATCTGGTACTCATCAGCACAACGCTCTGTCGGTTATAAACATTCGCCCATTCCTCTGCGTTACGCTGTGCAAACATAAAAGTTTTGAAAGCCTTCTTGATATTCTTCATCGCACTGTCTGCGGACAGTTCCGATGTTTCCTGTAGAAACTCCATCTGGAACAGGTATTTCACAAAATCCAGTTCCTCGAGGTTATCTACAAGATTCACTATCAGATTTGACGGCTTATCTAGGTATATCGCATCAAAATCCTTTTCTTCTCGCAGCACACGGTCATTAATAGTGACGAGACTATCCCTGAGCGCCTTAGGCACAGGATACTGAAGGTTCTGACCGACTCCTATTGTCTGATATACTGAGATGACAAAAATTTTCTCACCCTGAGATAGCCGTTTAATCAGATAATCCTTCTTATCGTCATACTCCGCTCCGTCCAGATATACAACCGATTTCTGAGCCGAAAATACCACTTTATGCTCGCCTGCAATAAAGCCAAAGATCTTTTCTATGAGATCCCTGTCTAATGTCTTATCCCCTTTCTTTGGGTGCTTAGTAAGCACGCAAAGGAAGGAAAAGATATCGTCATGAATAATAAACTGCTTATATGCCAGCGCTACACGTAAATATCTCTCTTTGTTAAAGTTGTTTTTATCCTCATTCTCCGAGAACAGCATACGAACATCATCGGCAATCTTCTTTGCCAGTTCTTCATCATCAAAAACCATTCTCCAAGATGAATCCGTATATTTTCCATTTTCACCAAGAAGATCCACATTAATCGAAACACTGCTATACCCTTGCTGGCTTTCTTCAAACTCGGCGGAAAGTCTGTGCCGTTCTTCTTCTGTAAGCGGAACAAACACCTTCTGCATCTTATCTTTTAAGTATGCTATGTCGAAGTTTCCGATAACCGAAGGAACTGTAGCTGTTGCAGAGATGCCGATCACTTTTGCTTTTTCACAGATTCTTAAAAGCGTCTTCTCCGGAGTATTCTGGAAGGAATACATCATTATCTGTGACTGCATATCGTGCGCAGTATCGTTCTCAAAAGCATAATAACGGAAGCCGTTTTCATAAAACGACAGATCAAAATCCGAAGGTTCAATATCTCCCTTGATTTTATGCGAAGATATCATAATCTGAGATGTCAAATAATCGATGCTATCCGGACTCAACCTGAAAAGACTCAGCACGGAGCGAATGGCTGCCTCCATCGTAAAAGCATCCTCGCCTTCTTTTCTCCTCTCCTTCTTACACTGCATATAATTGATAGCAAGAATGTTGACTGCGCCCTGAAAGTATTTGATAAATCCGCGTAGTTGTCCAAGCATCACCTGGATATTATTCTTTTCATTTGCAGGCCTAGTCTTAGCAAAGCCAATAGAATTGATTCTTTGCTTAGTATCGCTCATCATCGTAATATATGAATTATTCGCATTCAAAATAGAGTGGAATTGATGATCCTGAAACAGATAGTTCTGATAAAGATCTTCCACTTCTCCTGACGTCCTATGCTTAAACTGCAAAGAATACGTATCAAAAATATAATCCGCTTTTTCCTTAATTCCCTCAACAATACCTTCGAGCGACTGATTACTATATTTACTTGTCTTACGTTCTTCCGAAGGAGTCGTTAATACCGCCGGGAAGGAATCCATGTGAAGCGACGCGTAAATGTCCTTAAAAAGCTCAATATAATTTATCTTGTCGTGAAGACCGTTATCAATGATCTTCTTAAGTATCGTCTCTTTGGTGGCATCAAACTCGTCTATGAAGATGATCGCATCTTTGATCACGTCCGAGTTGTAAAACATATACGATGGCTCAACAATCGTTGTATTTCTGCTAAGAAACTTATCCATGCTCATCAAAAGGACTTGTCTATCCCTGGTAAACACTGCAGGATATAGTTTCCCCAGCCATTGCCATTCTTTCTCAGTCTTAATCGCATACAGCTTCTTTTCTACCGTAGAATACTTCTTGTTTAAGAACTCTGAAACCACGCGTCTGAATGCTGGTTCGGATTTCTCTCTAAGATTTGATTCTATACTCGGAAGATAATCTCTAAGAGCAGCATCCTTCTTATCCCTTTGCTTTTTTACGAATTCCAGATCTGAAGTAAAACGTGTATATTCATCTGTTTTCTTAATTTCATAGGAAATATTTCTTCGAACATCGTCAGTCCAGCCATCTATAACGCTATCCATGTTCGAATCTATAAACAGTACTTTCTCAGAAAAAAGGTCAGCCTTACCAACCTCCTCAAAGCGCTGTCTAAGATCATCCACTGGGAGGTTCTTCTTTAAGGTTGTCACAAATATATATTTTCGCTTTTCGTTCTCTTCACGAAGGCATGCATCGAAAATATACTTTATGGCAGCATATGTTTTTCCAGATCCGGTAGGCATATCAATGAGCATAAGCCCATTAGTCGCCTCACTTTCCGCAAATCGTTTGATAACGTTATACATGTCGCGCTCCTAGTTGTTTTTAATTAACGGCGGTATTCTTCCTATACAGGGTTGGCAAGCACGTGAATAACTTTCACAACCGTTAATCCATAATCTACAAAAAAGGCCTTTTGTTCCTCTGTATATGCATTTCTTTCTGCGATAGCCTCATCCGTTGAATGTCTAAAACAATGCATTTTCTTTCTGTAAGAGGTAATCGACGCATCTGTAACATATTCAAAACATATTGTGGAATAATCAAGACTCATAAACTTTCCCTTTTTCTTTAACATGTTCTCAATAAGATTAGCAATTTCAGCAAGTTTTTCCTCCGTACTCATATTGTTAAACGATGCATTCCTATTTGATATTGCAACAAATTTCTGCTCTAAAGAATCATCAATATCTATATGTGTCTGCTTAATTTCAAATAATAAGTCAGCCACAAATGCTCTTCTAGTTGCATATCGAACTGTCCCATTATCATCTCCACCATTTGCAATAATCCTATTTCTAATATCCTTATAAGTGAAATCTGTTGGATCTTTGGGCGGCCTAGCTAAAAGCCGTGGGAATGTCTTAATCTCATATCCCAAAGAGAATAAATAATACGACAACAGGTAAAACCAACAAGTCTTCTCTTTATCAAAGTTTACTTCTGGTTGGCATAGTTCTCTGAACTTCAAAATTGCTTCTTCCGCATCATATACTTCAAATTGATAGTCATTAACCTCTTCTTCTCCTCGAAAAATGTTATACATAGTATTAACATTCTTTATGGCTTCGAAAAAAATGTAGTGGTAGTCATCCTGCTTAACATTTTTAAAATAGTAATCTTTTAAATCCATTCCCATATCCCAGCTTTCTATTCTAATTTTCTAGATACATAATTTTCTTATTATGCTCTCGCGCATACTCAATCTCGGATTTCGTACTCTCCCCGATATAGCCACCTACATTGACTACATAAATCGAGTCTGCCATATCAATCTTTCGTTTATGCATGGAATGATTTCCAAGAAGGCGAGCAGTCTCTCTGGTTTCTACAAACCAGAAAAGGTGCTTAGTCGCACTTGCGTTATATTCCATGCTCAACCGTCCTTCTCTTCTTTATCTTCTTTCTTGAAGCTCATGATGTCGCCAATGTTGCAATCCATGTACTCACAAATTTTCTGAAGGACATCAAGAGAAACATTTTCACCTTTACCCATTTTGGCCATAGTAGCAGAACTGATATTAAGTTCTGCTGCAAGATCCTTCTTGTACATATTCTTGTCGATTAGCATTTTCCATAAACCGTTATAAGATATAGCCATATTTTTTCCTTTCACAAAGCCCACGCTTTTTGTGCAAAATCAAAAAATACATACCCCGTGAAAAGTATACCATGGCAGGCATAAAAAGTCACTAACAATCTTTAGAAAGTTAAAGACAAAGTTTTTATAGGCTAATTTCGTTTTTTTGATTTAAAATTCGAATGACAATTCATCCTATCAGTTCCACCACCCTCCCACACTCCATTATCCACATTACCTGTCCCAAAAAACGGACTTCAACTGGGTTTTTCAGGATATCATATTTTGCCGTAGCGAAGTCCGTCATTTTCAGTGTGTCAGATGAAAGATAAAACACATTGCTGCCAACTGAGTATACCTGTTGTTTTTAACGTTGGCGTTTTTGATATTTTCGCAATATCGCACACGTTAAACTTGTTTTTGATGCCTGATTTTGATAACATATGAATGAAAACACCTTCGAAAGGAATGATGATATGGATTGGTACCCTCGTGAAAACTACTTGAAAAAGATCCGCGACTTTTATCATGCGACTGATATTATCAAAGTAATCACCGGAGTCAGGAGATGTGGGAAATCCTGTCTCATGGAGACGATTGCTTACGAACTAAAGGAATCCGGAATTTCGGCGGAAAATATTATTTATTTTGATCTCGACAGTAAGGACTACAATAAGATCCTGAAACCGGAACAATTGGAACGATTGATCGAATCGGTTTCGGCTATAAAGGGAATAAAATATCTTTTTATCGACGAAGTACAGAATGTAAAAGGGTTTGAGACAGTTTTAAATGGTTTTCGCGGAACTAACGAATGGTCAATCTTCATTACCGGCTCAAACTCATATCTTTTAAGCGGTGAGCTAATGACAAAACTCACCGGAAGATATATCGAATTCGAAATGTTCCCGCTTTCTTTCGAGGAATACGAAGACATTAAGAAGTTCTACGGGAAAGAGATTGCACCGGATCGCCAGGAAGAGTTACAGAACTACATATTGGAAGGCGGCTTTCCCAGAACGATTCTGCTTGATAATATGGCTGCCAAACGCAGATATGTGCAAAGCGTTATCGATGAAATCTTTGAAAAAGATATCAGAAGAAGATTGAAAATCCGTAATAAAAGCACTTTTGAAACCGTCCAAAAATATATCATCAATAATTTCGGTGCAACAACAAGCCTGAAAAGTCTTAAGAAAGCAATTGAAAAAACCGGGACCCCTATCAGCGAGGCAACAATAGCACGATACATCAAAGCCTTACTGGATGCTAAGATTCTATATGAATGTCCAAGATTCGACATGAAATCGAAAAAATCCTTAAGCGGAGAAAAAAAGTACTACCTGTCCGACACCGGTTTTTATTATGTCCAGAACACCGATAATAGGATAAATTTCGGTCCCGTCCTTGAAAACATCACATACATATACGCAAGATCCCACGACTACTCTGTAAGTGTCGGAAGGATTGGGAAGCTGGAATGTGACTTTATCCTAAGGGACAATGAGATGCGTTATTCCTATGTCCAGGTTGCTTATACAATAGCACTGTCCAAAGATACGGAAGACCGCGAATACAGCCCCCTTGAATCTATAAAAGACAATTACCCCAAATATGTTGCCACTACCGATTCGCTCCTTCAGAAGCGCAATGGTATAGAACACATTAATCTTGTAGACTTCATGAGAAAAGGTAAAAATTTTTAATTTTAACGTGTGCGTTTTTGATTTTTAGTCATTTTCGCACACGTTAAACATTTAAATCGGAAGAATATCAGCTTTTCAACCGGAAGAATGTTTTTTTGAAAGCTGTGCATCTTATTTTCATTCCATACTGTTCCATTAAATGTCTCTGAAGTTCTCCAGATACTCTTCGATGATCTCCGTGTTCACCAGAACGATACGTCTGATGCGATAAATATGTCACTTGCAACAATTTTCTTGCATTTTTCGTAGTTATATGTTATACATAGCATATGCATATAGACCTTTTATGGATTATGTCATTTGTGATATGTTCCTCATATAGGGCGAGAAATATGCTATACGTGACATAAAGGAGGACTTCAACATGCCAAATGAAGACATGAGATCTATTTTTGAACAGATCAATAATCTAAAACGGCCAACAAAAGAAACAGATATGGTAAATGCGGAGAGGGACTCACTTCGCGGGATTCTGAAAGATGTGTCTGAGGAAATAAAAAGAGTAATGGCAGAGAATGACTTAACCCAAGAGGATTTATGCCGAATTACTAATATGTCGCAATCAAACATCAGCAAGATACAAAATTGCAAGGTCGTTCCAAGAATAGAGACCTTACAGAAAATAGCCGAAGCTACGCACACAAAACTTATAATCAGTTTTGAGAGCACGGAGGGAGATGATTAACGATGTCAAAGATTAATTCGATTGAGATTAGTCAGTTTAGAGGAATTAAACAGCTGGAGATATCTGATTTTTCGCGTATCAACCTCATCGCAGGTGATAATAACTGTGGAAAAACCACATTTCTGGAAGCTATTCAATTCCTATTTGCCGAGGCTAACCTTAGTTCTGTGAAAAGCATCGTAAGACAGAGAACCGTTTTAAATCCAAACGACAGCTTCTATGTGTCCTTTATTAATCTGTTCAATTCAGAACAAAAAGGAAAATGGTTGACTTTTGAAATTTCTGCCGCAGGCAATGATGGCCCGATTCGTTTCGAGATAACCGGAAATGAAAAAACAGTTTCCGGAGAAGAAGCTTTTCGTATTTCTTCAATGTCTTCGCGCCAAAAAAACGCTTATAAAAAGTCTTCGCCTTTACTTCCTGAAACTGCAAAAATCTTTACAGGCAACGTTATCAGCCAAAACAGTAAGAAGCCAAAGGATAAAGAAATAACTATTTCATCCATAGATAACGTACTCCCCGGGATAACTATTAAGAAAGTAATACAGTATGCCCCCTCTTTCGGTCACCTGAGATATGATCTTTTACAGAACATTGTTGAAAACCCCGAGTATAAAAAACTTGCCGTCAGTGTCCTGCAACAATTTGACGCATCCATAGTAGATATTTGTTATACAAAGGCCGATGATGGTGCCTTCCTGGAGACCATTATTACCGTGGATGGAACCAATATGCCGTTTTCTGTTTACGGTGACGGTATTAAAAAGATACTTTATATCCTTAATAAATTATTTGACTCAACGGATTCCATACTGCTGATTGATGAGATAGAGACCGGGCTCCATAAGAAATACTTTGAAAGACTGTTTCCTGTAGTCTTTGAACTGGCAAAAAAACTCAATGTTCAGCTCTTCATTGCAACGCATAGTCTTGAGGCAATAGATGCGATTCTATCCTATGCCCAGTATGATAATACCTCTAAAAACAATGATCCGATAAAGGTTATCACGTTAAAAAGGGTTGAGTCACCTGACGGAAAAGGGAGCAACGTGGTAGCCAGAAATGTTACGGGAAGGTATGTCTATGAGAACAGAAAAGCTTTTGAATTCGAGGTGCGTCTATGATGACTGAATTAATGCTTGTTGAAGGCGTATCAGATGTTCAACTGATAAGCTACTATCTCCAGAACGTATATGGCTGGAAGCATGAAAAAAGCAATACCCTCGGTATTGTTCAAACAGACAAGCAGGATCATATAGAAAGCCTTTCCAAAGGTGGTAATCAGCTCGTTTTATGCGGTGTCGGAGGAAATGGGAAATTTGCGCATTTTGTTGAAGAACATCGTATCAACAGCATGCTTGTTGAACGTGATATTGCATCTGTAATGGTAGTAACTGACCATGATGAAGATTCTGTTCCAAGTATCAAAAGAAGCATTAATGCTTCTTTCAAGGATATCTCCTTTGACTCCGGGAAATGGAAGAATAACAAAATTACAGATTCTTTTGGCTCACCAAAGAGTATCCGAACATACCTTTTGATTATTCCTGCTGATAAAAAAGGATCTCTCGAGAATGTTATTATAGATGCTCTTAAGGACATCCAAACAGAGAACAAATTGATCGGAGAAGTAATTGAGTTTATCGAATCTTTGAAGTCGGAAGTGGTTCCGGATCTGCAAAAGATAAATAACGCAAACAAGGCAACTGTCGGTACTTTCTTCAGCGTCAGGGATCCGAAACATGCACTGAGATCTTTTGCTGTATTTGTTTCAAAAATAGATTGGTCGCAGTCGGAATCATTAAAAGATTTGTTTGAACCATTTAACTGTTTAGGTAAAACAGACGAATAAATGAAATAATGTATTATTCTACATCAAGAGCCCGTCATAACGACGGGCTCATATCAATTATCGCACTTTACATCACAAAAATTTTGTCTTCCATGTTGCTTAAAGGTCTTATTCTAGTTAATTATAGAAAGCATGCTTTCTTAACCTTTCAGCTTTTCTTTTTTTCGCTTCACCTTTTCTGCTCATACATAACGCTCCTTGAACTTACAAATATCAGTCCCACAAAGAAAAAAAGTATTCCTTCAACATGTCAATTGCCTCGTCCTTGCATTCTTCTCTATATTTTTCAAGCTTATCGTCCTCTACCCGATGCTTCTCATAGATTTCTTTGTATTCAGGTATTTCATCCATGAAATGGATTGTTCCTCCGCCACCTCTTTTTTTGTTTTCTTCCAGTTCGGCTTTCGTCTGTAGCTTTTCGCCAAGAAAACCGTACTTTTCATCAAATTCAGAGAACGCTTTCATATACTCATCTTCGTACGGATTCTTTTTGGAGCAGGTTTCTTCGTCGGTTTCCCTCCAAAGAAAAATCATCCGATCGAGTATTTTATCCCATTCGTCATGACAGGTATCATTCACAAGGATCCCATCTTCATTTGTATAATTCTCCCCAAGGTAACCAGGTGAACCATGGCGACTATCCTTCAAATGCCGGAGCATGTCAGGCACCAGTTCCTGCAAATATGAAAACATACTCCATACATCACAATCAGCATACCCTCGGACAACCCTCTGTCTGCTCCATTTCAAGCACCTCCCGAAATGCTTGATCATCGCAATTATCCTGCTCTTTTCTCCTAATCCCGACATTGTAAAATCGTAACGGTTCCATATATTTAAGTTTCGATCCGGTAATTCCTTTTTTCGCTTAAAACACATTTACTATCCCTCATTCTTCAAAAGATATTTGTTGCTCACAACCTTCATGGAAAGAGCTGCACTGATTCTCTCATTAAATACCGGTTCTGTTGGACGAATTACGATACCTTCCTTCTTCCCTCCCTTCGGGTATTCTCCGTCTGCCCTTTCAAGTAATGCTTCCACTGTTGGATACTTTGATGGCAGATCCATACCAACCTCTTCAACCGGAACCATCATCAGTCCTAATGAGTCACAGATTTCCTGCATCTTACGAAGTCCTACTCTCTCTCCATTGATACGTATCGTAAACACATACCATTCAGGTCTTGTCAGCTTCAATCTGTTCTGTTGGATTCCCGGAGCACACAGTTCTCCTTGTATGGTCAGTAAGCGCAGGCCGTTTTCCTCATAATACTTCCGAAGTTTGCTTTCAATATCCTCACGCTTAACCAGATCATAGAATGCACTCTTACCGTCATCCTTGTACTCATAATTATGACCGGTTACATGGAAGCCATCCTCATCTATGGATACTGAATGAGAAGAACCATCCATCTTTGTAGTGATGTAATACTCCAGGCCTGCAAAATCTCTGATCAGATCCGGTTCGGCCTGAGCCCTGGTCTCATCGGTATGCGGCACATCGATTGGGAGTGTTCCGATCACAGTTCCGCCGGTAGTAACCTTCTCCTCAATTTCCCACTTACGCACTCCAAGAATCTCTGTTACATCCGCACCAAGTTCGATATCCGAAGATAACTCCGGAAACTGATTTATGGGAAGTAGCAGCCCTTGCGATATCTGCCCCCGGAATTTCATGGTCCGAAGCCTAAATCCTTCTCCCATAATATCCGTCTTCCGATAGCTGGATGCTCTCATAAACTCAAACTCCGGACGAATCGGCAGGAAGCTGTCTATCTCAAAATACACTGCCAGATCCATCGTCTGAAACTGACCCTTGTTTACTACACACTGCCATCCGAGAACGTGTGCCAACTCTATTCTATCTGCTCCAACAATCTTTTCTATCTTCCATATTCTCTGTACGCTCGCCAATTTTCTCATTTTAGTCAATATCCTTTCCGTTATCTAAACAAATTCCTCTCTGCTTCGCAATATCTTCACAAGCTTCGTTAATCCGAAGTGCCGCAACTCTTGCTATTTCCTCTACCGATTTATTGTCCATATCAATCGGAATAACAAACATATTCTCGCTCACTTGAATGTTCTCTTTCATCTTTTTCTCCTCTCTTTCGTATTCTCCGCAAAATAATTCTCTTCCTTTTGAATCTATTCTCTTCTTCATCTTTATCGTTTTTCGGTATTCTTCGTTTTGTCGAACTATATAATCATAAAATGGGACGTATTGTTTTTCCGTCAACACGTCCATGTTTCTTATCTGCTTCTGCTTTTTATTTCCTGTAATGCAGTCATATATCCCAATATACGATCTTTGCAGCTTCGATCTAATTTTCTGTAATCAGTCAGCAAACAAAATTCTTCATCGCTCTTATATACTATCTCATAATCATCGTTTAAAGATTCGTTGCGTTCTGTACCGGCAATCAGATAATAGGGATCCACGCATAGCACGTCACAGATTACTTTCAGTTTATCAATAGATGGATTCTGTTTTTTCCCTTTCCAACTGCTCAGAGTGCTCTGCGGTATACCGGTTTTTTCTGAGAATTCTTTTTGAGTCATCCCTCTTTCATGAGTTAGTTGTAATACTCTTTCACCAATCGTCATCAATATCTCCTATGCGAATTATTCCGTTTGTCGTACTATATCATTATTTTTTATTAAAGTCAATTAAAAAAACGAACCTCTCCAAAAAGAAATTCGTTTTTTAATGGTCAAAAATGGTCAAATATCAGTGTGCTTGTTTCCGAAAACCCCGCATAGACATTGGCTATTGCTCTTTCTGTGTCTTCATAGTCGGGAATAACAGCACATCCCTTATCGCCGGGCTGTTCGTCAGAAGCATGGTCAATCTGTCGATGCCGTAGCCGATTCCGCCGGTGGGTGCCATGCCGACTTCCAGAGCATTTAAGAAATCCTCGTCGGTGTGTTCCGCTTCCTCGTCACCTGCTGCCGCATTGGCATCCTGTGCCGCAAAACGCTCTCTTTGATCGATAGGATCGTTAAGCTCGGAATACGCGTTGCACATTTCCCAGCCGTTAATAAATAATTCGAATCTCTCAACCTTAGTCGGGTCGGTGGGTTTCTTCTTGGTAAGCGGGGAAATCTCAATGGGGTGGTCCATAATAAAGGTGGGCTGAACCATATGCTCCTCGCAGAATTCCTCGAAGAAAAGATTTAAAATATGCCCCTTGGTATGGAACTCCTCATATTCGATATGATGCTCTTTTGCCAGTTTCTTGGCAGCTTCCGTATCCGGTACCTGGTTCGGATCGTCAAAATCAATGCCGGAATACTTCTTTACAGCCTCCGTCATCGTCAGCCTTTCAAACGGCTTTCCGAAATCCAGTTCAATATCGCCATATTTAAAAGTGGTGGTTCCGAGTACTTCCTTTGCCACATGACGGAACATATTCTCGGTCAGATCCATCATGCCGTGATAATCCGTATACGCCTGATAAAGTTCCATCAGCGTAAATTCCGGATTGTGACGGGTGTCCAGACCCTCGTTACGGAATACTCTTCCGATTTCGTATACTCTCTCCAGACCGCCTACAATCAGTCTCTTTAAATAAAGTTCCAGGGAAATACGAAGCTTTAAGTCCTCATCCAGCGCATTGAAATGCGTCTCGAAAGGTCTTGCCGCCGCGCCGCCCGGATTCGCCACAAGAATGGGCGTTTCTACTTCCATAAATCCCTGATCGTCCAGATAACGACGAATGGAGGAAATGATTTTGGAACGCTTGATAAACGTATCCTTCGCTTCCTCGTTCATGATCAGATCCACATATCTTTGACGATACCGGATATCCGTATTCGTAAGTCCGTGATATTTTTCCGGCAAAATCTGCAGCGACTTGCTAAGCAGCGTAACCTTCTCGGCGTGAATGGAAATCTCACCCATCATAGTGCGGAAAACATAACCTTCCACACCTACGATATCGCCCACGTCATATTTTTTAAAATCGCCGTAAGACTCTTCTCCGAGCGCATCACGGGAAACATAAATCTGGATATTTCCAAGTTTATCCTGCACATTTCCGAAGGATGCCTTACCCATAACACGCTTGCTCATCAAACGACCTGCGATGGAAACATGAATGGGACTGGCATCCATAATGGCACGCTTCTCTTCATAGTCCGCCTTCTTTGCAGCTCTCGCGTCTGCCTCTTCCATGCCCTCCACATTTACTTCCGGACGGTCGCCGATCAGTTTTGCCTCCAGCGCTTCGTACTCAGCCTTTGCCTCGGTGGAGTGATGGGTCTGATCGTACTTTGTGATTTGGAACGGATCCTTGCCTGCTGCCTGTAGCGCTGCAAGCTTCTCGCGGCGCACCTTAAGGAGCTGTCCGATATCCTGTTCCTGCGTCTGATTTCCTTTCGCATTATTGTTCTGGTTTGCATTATTCTCTGCCATGTCTTTGTTCTCTGCTCTTTCTTTTTTCTCTTAGAAAAAGGATTCCGCAGGGAATCCTTTTTAAGTGTCTTACTATGCTTCGCTGTAAGGATTATTTCTCACGGCTGAAGCTGATTACCTTGTATTTCAGGGTTCCTGCAGGGCACTCTACCTCAACGGTCTGTCCTTTCTTGGCTCCGATTAAAGCCTTGCCGAGAGGAGATTCGTTGGAGATGGTTCCGTTTAAGCTGTTGGCTTCGGTTGCACCCTTGATGGTATAGGTCATCTCTTCCTTGGTCTCTTTATCGAGGATGGTTACGGTCGTTCCGAAGGAGATCTTTTTCTCATCGATCTCTTCTTCGTCTGCGATCTCCGCATCCTTCAGAAGCTGTTCCAGTTCAAAAATTCTTGCCTCGATATCACGCTGCTCATCCTTTGCTGCATCATACTCAGCGTTCTCGGACAAGTCGCCCTGTGCTCTTGCTTCTTTCAACTTCTCAGCGATCTCGTTACGTTTATTTACCTTTAAATCATGAAGCTCTTCTTCGTATCTCTGAAGACCTTCACGGGTTAACAAGTTCTTTTTCTCTTCTGCCATGGTTTTGTAAATCTCCTTCCCCCTAAGTAAAACCGGATTTCCAAACAGTAAACTCGCAGAATGCGCTTTGGCGCACTTCCGCGCATTTAATGATTATACTCATAACCGGCTACAGTGTCAATAAATTTGACAGACTGTTATGCTATCGGAAAAAACGAATATGTTTATTTCCTGCGAATACAGTATGTTTTATCTTTATCATCTTGTGAAATCGCATTATACAAGGTAAAATATTATGGATAGTCGGTTTCATTTACAATATGGATTTATCCGTGCTTTCTCACATTAAGGAGCATTTATGAAAAAGAAAACTTTACTCATTATGGTTCTTACTCTCTCCGCCCTTTGCTTAACCGCCTGCGACGGGTGCGGTAAAAAGAATAACACAACCTCCGAGGTTCCCTTAATTGTTCTTGAGGACAAGAATAGGTCATCCGAAGAAATAAAAGAAGAGACCAAGCCCTCCGAAGAGGTAACGAAAGAAACAAAGAAGAGCGATGATGATACCTCCAAAGCAAAGGTTGTGATCGATGACAAGAATACCCAAACGGATACTGCCAAGAAGCAGGTAACAACTACCCAGACTGCGCCGAAGACAACTCCCGCTACGCAGGCGGAAGCCACCGCGCAGCCTCAGAACACCCAACCGTCGGACAGCACCTGGCAGATGCAGGATAATCAGCCTGCACCAACCACGCCGGTTACACCGTCTCAAACAGACACGACGCAGTCGACTCCCACGCCCTCTGCGGACGACTCCGGAATCATCGAACTTCCCATGATCCCACTGAATTGACAAATGAATTCTTCTAAATAAAACCCCGTCCGGAATGACGGGGTTTTCTCACGCACGACAGGAAACTGAAGGATTATAATGAAAAATGTATCATGGAAGTATGATCTCTTCCAATTCTTTAAGGTTCTGCGCCTCGCAGACCTTTCGCCGAAGGCTTGCAGCGCCCTTAAAACCTGCGCTGTACCAGGCAATATGCTGACGCATTTCGCGTACGGCGGTGTATTCACCTTTGACCTCGGTAAGCATCTTTGCGTGACGGCAGATTACCTTTACAACCTCTTCCCAGGCAGGCTTTCCCTCTCCGCCTGTCAGTTCCCTGAAAATCCACGGATTTCCCCTTGCTGCCCTTCCGATGGCGATTCCGTCGCAACCGGTCGTTTCAAACATCTTCTTTGCGGAAGCCGCATCTTTAACATCTCCGTTTCCGATGACCGGAATGCTTACGGCTTCTTTAACTTTCGCAATCATCTCCCAGTCTGCTTCTCCCGAATAAAACTGCTCTCTGGTGCGCCCATGGACGCAGATTGCGGCAGCTCCGCTCTCTTCTAAGATCTTAGCCACTTCCACCGCATTGATATGATCTTTATCAAATCCCAGGCGGATTTTGGCCGTAACGGGCTTCTTCGTTCCTTTTGATACGCATTCCATGATCCGTCCCGCAAGGTCAGGATTCTTTAAAAGGGCACTGCCCTCTCCGTTTCCCGCCACTTTCGGCACGGGACATCCCATGTTGATGTCCAGGATCTGAAAAGGATATTCCTCCAGCATTCCTGCCACTTCCCCCATCAGCTCCGGTTCGGAGCCGAAAATCTGCAGGGACGTGATACCCTCTTCGGCGGTCGTTTTTAACATGGCGTATGTCGCCTTATTCTTGTAGGACAATGCCTTGGCGGAGATCATTTCCGTACAGACCATGCCCGCCCCCATTTCGGCGCACAGAACACGAAAAGGCAGGTCTGTCACACCTGCCATGGGAGCCAAAATATAAGGATTTGGAAGCACTACGTTCCCGATACGCAATGTTTTCATAATTTCATTCATCGTATTCCGACCGATTCTAACCCGGCCTTTTATCTGTGGTTCTTCTCGTAAATCATGCGCAGACCGTCGAGCGTTAAGAACTTATCGTATACCTCGATCTTATCGGTCTCGTCGCTGATAATGCTTCCGAGTCCGCCGGTTGCGATAACCTTCAGATTCTTAAGACCGCTCTCTTCTTTGACCTTCTCGATGATATATTCAGTCTGTCCAATCTGACCATAGACCAAACCTGCCTGCATAGAAGAAACCGTTTCCTTCGTAAGGATGGATGCAGGTTTCTTAATCTCGATCTCGGGAAGTTTCGCGGTATCCTCCCAAAGGGCTTTCGCGGAAATACGGATACCGGGCGCCGTAATACCAACAATCAGGGAGCCGTCTTCCGTTACGAGATCATATGTGGTTGCGGTACCGAAGTCGAGTACCAGAATCGGTCCGCCGTATTTCTCATACGCAGCAACCGCATCAACGATACGATCCGCACCCATTTCCTTGGGGTTCTCGGTTGCGACTTTGATACCGGTTTTGGTTCCGGGTCCTACGATCAACGGTTTGCAGCCGATGTAGCGCTCGATCGCCGTAATCAGAGAATGCATCACATTCGGAACAACGCTTGCGATGGCAACACCCGTGATGGAGTTTTTATCAATATCGTTTAAGTCCAGAAGTTCGCGGATGTTCAATCCGAACTCGTCGGATGTACGGTCCACTTTGGCGGTGAGTTTGAACATCACCAGCATTTTCTCGCCTTCATATACTCCGAAATTGATATTGGTATTGCCTACATCCACAACCAAGATCATGGTTTTCATCCTCCGTTACAGCACACCTTCCAAGGCAGCTTATTTCATCCATTCTTACTTATCTTCCGCAAGTCCTGCGCTTTCGGCTTCCGCGATAATCTGCTCGATCGGTTCTTTCTTGATCAAAGCCCTGTAGTATAACTGCAGCGCCTCGAAAACCTCCTGGCGGCTGTCGCGGACTTTCTTGATCATCATTCCGCTTGCGATTTCATCATATGTAACATCGTCGTCATCCGCACGCGTCTCAAGGAGTAGCTCCCCATCCTCGTCAAAACCGATGGTGAAAACCCCTCCGACTTCCTCGGTGAAGAGCACGCACAGAATATGCAGATCATCCTGCACCGACTGCGGAATCTTGGAAAATTCCTTGTTAAAATAATACTTCTGCTCGTAGGCGTTTGCCCCGCAGACTACGATTCTTTCCATTATTTCTCAAACGCTCCCAACGTTGCTGCCATCATGGCCTTGATGGTATGCATTCTGTTCTCTGCCTCATCAAACACTCTCGAATACTCGGATTCGAAGACTTCGTTGGTAACTTCGAGTTCCATCAATCCGAACTTCTCGCCGACAGCCTGTCCGATGGTCGTATTGCGGTCATGATAGGAAGGCAGACAGTGTAAGAAGATAACGTCGTCTGCGCCGTTTCGCATAACATCCATCGTTACGCGGTAAGGCAGAAGTGCATCAATACGATTCTGCCATACTTCGTCGGGCTCGCCCATGGATACCCAGATATCCGTATAGATTACGTCTGCGCCTTCGGTTCCTTTCTTAACATCTTCTTCGAAGGTTAAGGTGGCTCCGCTTATTTTGGCGAATTCTTCACACTCTGCGATCAGTTTCTGATTCGGGAAATACGCTTTCGGAGCGCATGCGGTGAAATGCATGCCCATCTTCGCACACGCGATCATTAAGGAGTTGCCCATATTGTATCTAGCATCGCCCATATAAGTTAATTTAACGCCCTCTAAGCGGCCTAACTGCTCACGGATGGTAAGAAGATCGGCTAACATCTGTGTCGGGTGATATTCGTTGGTCAGTCCGTTCCATACAGGCACGGAGGAGTAATTGGCAAGCTCCTCTACAATGCTCTGTCCGTAGCCGCGGTATTCGATACCGTCGTACATACGGCTTAACACTCTTGCGGTATCCGCGATGGATTCCTTTTTACCGATCTGGCTGCCTGCAGGATCAAGGTAGGTTACTTCCATGCCGAGGTCATGGCCCGCTACCTCGAAGGAGCAACGGGTACGGGTGGATGTTTTCTCGAAGATCAGAACGATGTTCTTACCCTGGAGTGCATCCTTGGTTAAGATCCCTTTCTTCTTCTTTTCCTTTAAGTCTGCTGCCAAATCGAGCATGTACTCGATCTCTTCTTTGGTAAAATCTTTGAGTGTCAGGAAATCTCTTCCCTTTAAGCTGACTGCCATAATTCATTATCTCCTTTACTGTCCCATCGGCCCGTTCATGTGCATGGCGGGCTCGTTATTTTTCAATACAGGTGCTTTCCTCTCCTGTTCGTTCTCCGGATTATTCTTGGCTGCCTCCGCGGCCTTTCTTGCTTCATAGCTTGCATTCGCAGCATTTAAAATCGCCGGAAGTTTCTTATCCTCAATCGCCTCGGCCAGTTTCGAACCGTCGAACTTGGTCGCAACCATACTGAATACGGGGCTGTTGACAAGCTCATCGCGATTGGCTTTCGTCAGAACTTTCTCATCTGCAAATCCTCCCGTGCGGAATTCCCTGACGATATGTGCATGCGCTAAGAGCATGAGTTTTTCCTGTTTCTTTTGCCGGTCCACAGGGCTGTCGGTATAGACTCCGTCGTACTTTCCGCTCTTTAAGATTCTGAGGGCATGTTCGCAGCCGTTCATGATCTTCTTCGCCTGAGGAGAGAGTGCTTCTTCTTTCTTCAGTCGCTCAACCGTACGCTTAACTGCTACTTCGATGCCGTGCTCTTTCATCTTCCTGGTATGCTCCGGCTCATCGATGAACTGCTGAAGCTTCTGCTCTAAGAACTTCTCGCCAATCTCCCTTGTTTCTTTCAAAAGCTTATTGTATTCGTTCCAGTCCTCATCCGAAGGGTTGGCCATAAATTCCATTTCCGTGGCCTTCGTGCTGAGAAGTTTCAATTTGTCGTTAAAGTCCTGATAATCGTTATTTCCGGACTTCGGCAGATATTTCTGCAATACTTCGTGCAGTCCGCCGACACCGATATTGTTGATGTGTTCGTTCGCGGGCGCGTCCTCATCCTGCTTTAAGCTCTGCTCCAGCAGAAACTCCGCTTCAGCTTTCTTGCTTAATCTTTCCTCCAGGAGTTTCTTAGCCGCTGCAACCTTCTCGGGATCCAGTTCGCTTTCCGCGTCTTTGAAGACATTTTTGAAAAACTCCGGTTTCTCTTCCTCTTCGTCGGAGTGGAATGCTTTGTCCCTCAGCTCCGTCGCGCCTTCGATCACATCTCCCACAACGCCCTTAATCTTGGTCTCTGCTTTGTAGATGGTTTCCACAATCGTACCAAGGCCTTTCTTGATGACTTTCTTTCGGAACTGTTTCACATCCATAAAGGCTTCCACGTACTCCTGACGGGCTGCTTTCTGTGCCTCGACTGCCTTCTTCTGGATATCCTGGAAAATCGCCGCGCACTGATCCTTCGTCATACCGTTTTTCATCCGCTCGATTCTTTCGGACATGAAATTCAGTGCCTCATCCGGTGTATCAAACAATTCTTCAAAGGCATCTTTCGCAACTTCCAGCCGGTACGGAATCTCAACCGCCTGCTCGTACTGCGCATTCTGCCGAATGATCGAATCCCCGGGCTCGGCTTTGCCGGAACCGTTCTCCAGAACGTCATTCGCCTCTTTGGCTGTGTCTAATAAATTGGAATAAAAATCATAAAATCCTGTAGGCATATTTTGTATTCCCCCTTAAGGTGGTAGGGTTAACCGTTACTGTTTAATATACCTTCCGTCGTTCCAAAAAGTTTCAAAAAAGACAAAAATATTATAGCATACTTCGCTGTATATGGAAAAGTAAATAAAAAAGCGAAGAATCGCAATTCTTCGCTTTTGGATCCCCGGGACGGGGTTAGTGGTTCATTTTAGTAGAAAACGTGATCTCCGATGATAACGCCTTCTCTTCCGCCTGCACGTCTGAAGTGGCATGCACCGCCGACGTTGGTAGCTCCGCCCAATGCTTCGGCTGCAGCCTGACGGCAGCTGTCGCTTACACCGTTCTGCAATGCCTTTGCTAAGGAGCCGCTGGATGCGGGACCGAACTGGCCTCTCTGGTATACGACATCATGGATGTTGTTCGGATAGGAACCGCTTCTGACACGGTTGCATACAACCGCACCGACTGCAAGTTTTCCTTCGTAGCACTGGTTTCCTGCCTCGCAGTGAATAATTGCGGCAAGAAGAGTCACATCATCCACATTGGCCTGTACCGTATTGTATTTGGTCACGAGTTTGGCTTTCTCAAGTGCAGCCAGTCTTTCTCTTTCTTCAATCTCTTCAAGCGTTTCACCCTCGTTGATGTAAAGAGAGGTGGTTACGTAATCGGCGCTGACATAGCCTTCTTTGCCTTCATATTTTACCTTAATCCATCCTTCGGTAGGATTGGTCTCGGGAATGGTTTCAAGATCCGTTCCGACTTCCAGAAGACCCAGAATCTCGGTATCTTCGCCGGGTGCCTTTCGGATACGAAGTGCCTGCGTATCTACATTTGCATAGGTTTTACAGACCTTAGCCGCATATTCCTCAGCTTCCTCATCCAGATAAAGGAAATCGTTGGAAACCCATCCAAGCACGGAACCGGACTGAATCTTGGTCCATCCTTCGCCACGCTCTACGATGGTTCCGCCGCAGTCTTTGTATAAAACGCCGACGCGCTTTGCATCAAGGCTTGCTTCTTCTCTGACATTTACGTAGTCCGAAGTCTTGGCCATTGCGAGGGTGTATCTTGCTTCGCGCTCAGCCTTTAATTCGGCTTCGTACTGCTCTCTGTATTCTGTTCTTTCTTCTTCGGAGTTTAAATAGGAATTATCCACGATATTGGAAACGCCGCCTTTTAAGCGCATCTCCGGGAATTCCATGCTGTCCGCTACCGATACGGTTCCCTGTGCGGAACCTGCGGAGAGGGAAATCACAGCATCTCCTTTTGCTTTGGCGGTAGCTCCCGAGAACACCATGCTGACCGTAAGTAATGTGATCACCACACCGGGAAGCAGTCGCTTTTGCAATTTTGCTTTCATAATTGCTCCGTTCATTTCTTGCTTTACATAATTACGAATTTATGTAAATTGTTACAATTTTGTTACATGAGTATAATATCAAACCCCTTCCGAAATGTCAAATTTTCCGCGAAAAATCGGGATTTTCACCCCGAAAGCAAAAAAATACCACGTAAAAATTAGTTAAAATTTACATGGTATTTGAAATATTTGTAACGTTTACTTTTATTTACTGTGCAAAATCACGGAAGAAGCTTTATAACATCTTGGATTTTTCAGCACATTCAATAACCGCATCCATAACCGTTGCCCTGAAATTTCCTTCTTCGAGCACTCTGACCGCCTCAATCGTGGTACCTGCGGGCGAGCAAACCATATCTTTTAATTCTCCCGGATGCTTTCCGGTCTCAATCATAAGCTTCGCACTTCCGAGCACTGCCTGTGCGGCAAACTCATATGCCAGGTTTCTTGGCATTCCCTCTTCAACTGCACCGTCTGCCATTGCTTCAATGAACATAAATACATATGCGGGCGCGGATCCGGAAACACCGACAACCGCATCCATCATCTTCTCGGGCACTTTGATTGCTTTACCGACGCAGGATAAAAGTTCCTTCACAACGGCTTCCTTGCCCTCGTCAACCTTTGCATTCGGAGTAAAAGCGGTGCAGCCCTCTCCCACAAGTGCGGGCGTATTGGGCATGCAACGTACGATGCAGGTATTTTCCCCAAGTTCTTCTTCCAAAAACTCAAGCGTCTTACCGGCTACGATGGAAACAACGATGGCATTGTCTTTTAATTTGCCCTTAACCGGAACCAGGGCTTCATTGATAAACTGAGGCTTAACCGCAAGGATCAGAACGTCAGCGCTTTCTGCCACCATACCGTTTTCCGAGCAGGCGCTGATTCCGAAGTCCTCTTCCGCTTTCTTAACGGCTGCTTCGGAAACATCCGCACCGATGATCTCCTCGGGCTTGATATTCCCCTTCGTAATGATTCCCGTAATGATGGCTCTCGCCATATTTCCAAGTCCGATAAATCCGATTTTCATATTTAATCTCCCTTTTATTTCTTTCTCTGTCTTGCTGCTTCGTACATCAATATTCCCGCTGCCATGGAAGCATTCAGGGATTCTCCGTGTCCTTCCATCGGGATAAAAATATCCGCCGAAGCTTTGGCTACCGTATCTTCCATCAGTCCGTTGCCTTCGTTTCCGATGACAAAAGCCGTGGGCTTTCGGTAATCGTAGAAGTCATATTCCTTCGCCGTTCTGCTGAGAGTTGCAGCATAGAGGATTATGCCCGCTTCTTTCATTTCATCCATCGCAGCCCTTAGGCTTTCCACATAGACAAAAGGCACGCGGTAGATGGCACCCATGGTCGAACGGATGACCTTCGCGTTATACATATCCACGCAGTTTTCGCCAAGGATGATGGCGTCCACTCCGGCCGCTTCCGCGGTACGCAGGATTGTTCCCAGGTTTCCGGGATCCTGCAGATTCTCAAGAAGCATATAAAGCGGTTCTTTGCTTCTTTCTATGCCCATCTCGCGACGCAGGCTCTCAACATCGAGGACCTCTTCGAGTGAATATCTGGGCTTTCTGACCAGTGTGACAATTCCCTGTGGTGTCACGGTATCGGTCATTTTCTCAAAAACATCATCCGCTACCACTTCATAATGAAGGCCGTATAATTTAGCCCTGCATGCTGCGTAATTCTTCGGAAGATTATCCTCATGGCGAAGCTTCTCATCCAGTTTCTCCCTGATAAAAACATCACAAATATCCTCCCTCGGAGCTTCCAGGAACATCTTGATTCCTTCCGCAGCAAAGCAGCCCTCTTTCTTTCGCGCACGCGATTTGAGGATCAGTTCCCTGACATATTTCACTTTTCCGTTTGCGGGTGATGTAATCATATGTTTAGATGGTCTTACTTACCAAATACTGATATTCGGGGATCTGCTTGGTCATAGCCAGTGCTTCCTCGATATCATAGTCCGTAAATTCGCCGAAACGGTAAGCTACCACACGGTTGGACTTGCCTTCGCAAAGGATGTCTGCCGCATATGCTCCCATGATGGATGCATAGTAACGGTCCTTACAGGTCGGTGAACCGCCGCGCTGCATGTATCCCAGAATCGTGGCACGTGTCTCAATACCCGTAGCCGCCTCGATACGTCTTGCCATGGATGTGGAGTGGCCGATGCCCTCCGCATTGATGATGATGTGGTGCTTTTTGCCTTTTTTACGGTTCTGAATGATATTGTTGATGATTGTCTGTTCGTTATAATCATAGGTCTCGGGAAGTAAAATATCCTCCGCGCCGTTTGCGATACCGCACCAGAGTGCGATGTATCCGGCGTTACGACCCATAACTTCAATGATGGAGCAGCGCTCATGGGAAGAGGATGTATCTCTTACCTTGTCGATCGCCTGCATGGCGGTATTGACTGCCGTATCAAAACCGATTGTGTAATCGGTGCAGGCAATATCCAGATCGATGGTGCCCGGAATACCGATGGTGTTGATGCCGTGACGGGCAAGTGCCTGTGCGCCGCGGTAAGAACCGTCTCCGCCGATGACCACGATACCGTCAATGCCGTGTTTTCTGCAGATTTCGGCAGCCTGTGCCTGAACTTCTTCTTCCTTAAATTCCAGACATCTTGCGGTACCGAGAATCGTTCCGCCGCGCTGAATCGTATCGGAAACCTCGCTTCTTCCCATATCGATAATTTCTTCGGCCAAAAGTCCTGCATATCCTCGCTTGATACCCTTTACCGAAACGCCGTTTGCAAGCGCCTTACGTACAACCGCACGAATCGCCGCATTCATTCCGGGGGCATCGCCTCCGCTGGTAAGCACACCGATGGTTTTAATCTGATCTGACATTGTTTTGCTCCTTATATACTGATTCGTTTCCCTCAATACACCCACATCTTACCGCAAGATGCGCGCTTTTTCAATCATTACCAGGTGATTTTCGACCGTCCCGCACCGAGAACGCCGTCAATCTTTGCAATTAAGTTCTCATCTGCCAGAACATTTCTGGAAGCGGGCAGGGTCTTAAGTAAATTCTCTTTCTCCAGATAAAACTTCACAACATCGTGTCCGTCCGAAAGATCCAATATATCCGTAACATCTTTTAACTTCGCTTCGTACTCTTCCCTGTCGGCAAATTTCACCCAGAAGATTCTCGGAGCATCCTTAAAGGACCAGACGGTCTCCGCGATGAGTTTCGCATCCTTGTTTTCCTCGCAGCTGACGCGGCCCGTAACGAAGACTTTCTCATCCTGTCCCAGGATTGAATTGTACCGCTCAAACTGTCTTGCAAAAACAATCACTTCCACGACGCCCGCCAGATCCTCGAGTTGAATGAAAGCCATGGCCTTGTCGTTTTTGGTATATTTAATCGTTCTGTCCGTAATCAGTCCGCCGACGGTTGCCTTTGAATCATCCTCAACCTTTGCAAGGCCCGTCTCTTCCTGCAGGTAGAAATCGGTCGAGACATTGGTAATCTTTTTCTTCCAAAGTTCTTCGTAGGCTTCCAGCGGATGGCCGGATACATAGATTCCAAGCACTTCCTTCTCAAAACCGAGAAGCATTTCCTTGTCGAATTCCTCAACATTGGGAAGCGGCACTTCGAAATCTTTCTTCATATCCTCGCCCATGTCAAAGATCGACATCTGACCGGAAATGGCGCCCTTCTTATCCTTAGCCGCACGGTCCATGATGATCTGATAAATCTGCATATACTGTCTTCTGTTTCCTCCGAAGGAGTCAAAACAGCCGGCCTTGATGAAGTTCTCGACCGCGCGCTTGTTGACCGTTGCGCCTTCCACTGCTGCCATGCGCTCCAGAAAATCCTGCATGGAGCTAAACAATCCGTGCGCGCTGCGCTCCGCTACAATGGAGTCGATAATCGGACGGCCGACGTTTTTAATCGCGGTCAGTGAGTAGCGGATCGAGTCTCCCGATGCGGTGAAATCCGCATCCCCTTCGTTGATGTCCGGAGGCAGGAGCTTAATGCCCATGTTCCTGCAGCATAGAATATATTCAGAGACTTTGCCCGAATTGTCGATGACGGAGGAAATGAGCGCCGCCATGTATTCCACGGGATAGTAGTATTTTAAGTACGCGGTCTGGTAGGAAACCACCGCATAGGCTGCCGCGTGGGATTTGTTGAATGCATACTTTGCAAAATCAATCATCTTGTTGTAGATTTCGTTTCCCACATCTTCGGAAATACCGTTTCCGACACAGCCCGGAATGCCGAGTTCCGCGTTACCGTATACGAAGTTCTTACGCTCTTCTTCCATGACGTAAGTTTTCTTCTTTGACATCGCGCGGCGCACTTCATCGGAGCGGCCGAGCGTAAAACCGCCAAGGTCACGCACGATCTGCATAACCTGCTCCTGATATACGATACAGCCGTAGGTCGGAGACAGGATCGGCTCAAGCTGCGGGCAGAGATATTTGACTTTGTCCGGTGCGTTTTTACCGGAAATATACTGCGGGATGAAATCCATCGGGCCGGGACGGTACAGGGAAATTCCCGCGATAACGTCCTCTAAGCTCTTTGGCTTTAATTCCTTCATGAAGCTTTTCATACCGGCGGACTCCAACTGGAATACACCGTCCGTAGCGCCCGTTCCGATATAGTCATACACTTTCGGATCGTCGTAATTGATCTCGGATACAAAGAAGTCCCTTCCGAGTTTTTTGGAAATATTGCGCTCCGCATTCTGGATTACGGTAAGGTTTCGAAGGCCTAAGAAGTCCATCTTAAGAAGTCCCAGCTCTTCGAGTGTTGTCATCGTATACTGCGTGGTGATGGCACCGTCACCGCCCAAGTTTAGAGGCACATAGTCATCGACCGGACGCGGTGAAATCAAAACGCCTGCCGCATGCATGCCGGTATGTCTCGGAAGACCTTCAAGGCGTTTGGCCATATCGATCAGGTATTTGATTCCGTCGTCGGTTTCGTAGATCTCACGAAGCTGAGGGTTCATGGAAAGGGCTTTCTCAAGCGTCATTCCAAGTTCCATCGGAATCTGCTTGGCAATCTGGTCCGCCACGTTATAGGGCATATCCAGAACTCTCGCAACGTCTCTTATTACACCTCTTGCCTGGAGTGTTCCGAAGGTTACGATCTGCGCCACATTCGAATCCCCGTATTTTCTGTGCACGTAATCGATGACTTCCTGGCGGCGTTCCACGCAGAAGTCAACGTCGATATCGGGCATGGATACACGTTCCGGATTCAGGAAACGCTCAAACAGGAGGCTGTATCTGACCGGATCGATATCCGTAATGCGAAGGCAGTACGAAACCAGACTGCCCGCTGCGGAACCACGTCCCGGGCCCACGGCGATGCCGTGTTCTTTGGCATAGTTGATGAAATCCCAAACAATTAAGAAATAATCGACATATCCCATCTTATCGATGACGGAGATCTCATACTCAAGCTTCTTTCGAAGGGTGCCGTCATCGTCCGGATAGCGCATCCGAAAGCCCTTGTCGCAAAGGTCTTCCAGATAGGACTTGGACGTAAAGCCTTCGGGCACGTCAAAATGCGGAATCTTCGTCTCATGGAATTTGATCTCCACATGGCAGCGTTCCGCGATCTTATTCGTATTCTCAATGGCTTCGGGAGCAAAGGAGAAAAGATTCCTCATCTCCTCTTCGGATTTTAAGTAAAACTGACCGCCCTCATAGCGCATACGGTCGGTGTCGGAAACCTTCTTGCCGGTCTGAATGCAAAGCAGGATATCATGGCTCTCCGCATCGTCGGCGTAAGTATAATGAACGTCATTCGTACAAACCAGGGGATATCCCAGTTCTTCGGATAAGCGCACGAGGCCGACATTTACGGTCTGCTGCTCCGGATATCCGTGATCCTGGAGTTCCAGGAAATAGTTTCCGTCGCCGAAGCAGTCATGGTACTTAATGGCAGCCTTCTTTGCCTCATCGTAAAAACCACGGGCCAGGAGTTTCTGTACTTCACCGGCAAGGCACGCGGACAGGCAGATAATGCCTTCGTGGAATTCGTTTAAAACTTCCATATCCACTCTGGGCTTATAGTAAAAGCCCTCCGTAAAGCCCCGTGATACGATTTTTACAAGGTTTTGGTAACCTAAATTGTTCTCCGCAAGTAAAATCAGATGGTTGTAGCGATCCTCGCCTCCGGTTAATTCCTTGTCGAAGCGGGAATTGGGAGCCACATAGACCTCGCAGCCGAGAATCGGATTGATGCCCTCTTTGAGGCACTCTTTATAAAAGTCAATACAACCAAACATGACGCCGTGATCCGTAATGGCTCCCGCCGTCATGTTCAGCTCTTTTAAGCGCTTTACATATTCTTTCACTTTGTTTGAACCGTCCAGAAGGGAAAACTCCGTATGGACGTGCAGATGTGTAAATGCCATGTCTGGTACCTGAAATTATTCTGTGACTGTATTCTCCTCTGCGGGTGCTTCCTCTGAGGGCGTTTCCTCCGCGCCTTCCAGGCCGTAAGGATTGGGTACGTTCGATGAAGAATCGATGTTTGCCGTACCGGATTCAAGATAAAGGGAATAACCGGATCCGCTGTTGGTAATGGTTGTTGCGTTAACGGAAACCGATGCGTTTTTATGATTCTGAAGTAAGGTCGGATGTGTCAGATCCCCGGCGCCTGTGATGGTGCAGGAATTTAAGGTCAGTACACCGGAATTAACCAGCGGTACAACATCCGCAGAGGTGCGGTTGATCGTGCAGCCGTTTAATTCCATGCTGCTTTGGCCGTTGTTGGAATTCCATACGGTAAAAGCATTTGCTTCGGTATTAAAGGTTACATCCGAAACACTCAGTGTGCCGAAGTTTACGAGTGCTTTGCCCTCTCCTGCGGAGGAGTTCGTGATCGTTCCGCTACCGCCGATAATGGTCATGTTTCCGTTATTGACGATGGTATCCGTTCCGGTTCCCTGCAAGGTAAAACCGTTGAGTTTCAGGGTAATGTCGCTGCCCACCGCAGTCACTGCGCTGCCGGTTGCTTCCTTCGTGATCTGAACGGTCGCGGGATCCGTTCCTGCCGCATCGAATGCTGCCTGCAGGGAATCATAACCGATTCCGTTCATCGTAAAAGTCGACTGCGTATAGGTGAAATCCAAATCCACTTTGACGCTCTTTCCGATATCGTCCGTCTTAAGCGACCAACTGTCGTTATCCCAGGTGGCGTTGGCATCCTTTTTGTTGCAACGGATGCTCTTGATCTCGTATAGGCCCTGCTCCGGAAGTTCCTCGACTTTCTTTCCGTCAACGTAGTAGTTGACTTTCAGTTCAGCCTTTCCGCAACCGAGCGCAAAAATCATCATGGCCGCAGCCAGACCGATGAACCAAACGCGTTTCGTTAAGTGGTTTTGTTTTCTCATTTCCTTTGACAATCCTTTTTATTTATTGATTAATTTCAGATATTTCGACGGTTTCACGCTGCCCGCGTCGGGATCCATGATCGGTGACGTATGGGCGCTTGCGATGTTTAACCAGTTCTTTGCGTTGATATAATCCTTGGCTTCGTAGTAGCCGATTCCGACTTCAAGACAAACTTCCGAGCAGGGACCGGTTGCCATGGAAAACATCGCGATCTCATAGAGGTCTTTTAAGTTACCCTCAACTCTGGCGATTTTGGCAAGCACACATAAGGACTCGCGGTATCTGTTCCAGTCGCTGTCTTCGATCGGATCCGCAATCTCCTCGCTGTCGGGATCCTTGGTCTCCTTGGCCCAAAGCGTTGCTTTGCGCCGTTTCGGAAGGCGCTCCTCCTCTTCATCGGGCTTGATATTTAAGGCAATGCCACGGATGCTGTCTTTGAAATAACTCTTCGAGCGAAGCAGATCTTCCTTGCTTCCGGATAAGTAAAGTTCTCTCGCATATAAGCCGTGAAGTTTCGGGGAGAGCGTTCCGCCCTTTGCGATAACTCTCTCGTAGATCGCGCAGTCTCTGCCTGCATGGGATACGGCGGGCAAATGCTTGATGGAGATATCCGAGTCAAAATAGGTCGGCTCTAAGCGCATGCTCTCGTGTACGGGATCGATCCAGGTCCAGCTTCGTAAGCGCTTGAACATCTTCGGACGGTATTCCTTCTCAAAGCCGTTGGCTTCGTTAAAATCGATCGGCGTTAAGTACCACATCCGAACGATCTCGTATCTCGGATCCAGGTACTGGGTTAAAACTTTAAACTGCTCACGGTTGGCATCGTCGAGAACTTCATCGGCGTCAACCGTGTAGATATAATCCTTGGTACATTTGGAGAAGGCAAAATTTCTGGCCGCAGCGAAGTCATTTACCCACTCAAAATCATAGACGTCCCTGGTATATTCCCAGGCAATGTCCTTGGTCTTGTCCGTGGAACCCGTGTCCACAATGACCAGTTCGTCGTAAAGACCTTTTAGCGAGTCAAGGCAGCGGCGAAGCAGTTTTTCCTCGTTCTTTACGATCATACATACCGATACAGTCATGCTAATCCCCCCTTATCCAAATTTATTTATTATTGGCTCGCACGACGTCATCACGACATTTGTTCAGGGACTCGGATGCAGTGGCAACTCGCCCTTCGCAAAGTCTACATGACGTCGGCTCGATTCACATATTGTTATATGATACATAAACTAACCCTTTGCAGGAGCCGAGAGATTTGTATGTTTCCCCGAGGTGGCGTTTGCACGAGTGTCGGTCCTTGGGTTCGGTTCTTTCGAACCCTAGTACCGCTACACGAGGCAATCGAGCCGAGAGTGCGTCCCCGAGGGGGAATGTACGAATCTAGGCGGCTCCCCCGAGGGGTGATGAATATGCAAATCCAGGCGCCTCCCCCAAGGGCCGGGAAATATGCAAATCCAGGTGGCTCCCCCAAGGGCCGGGAAATATGCAAATCTAGGCGGCTCCCCCAAGGGATATGCAAACCCAGGCAGCTCCCAACAAGGAATACGCAAGGAATATAGAGATATTAAGGAGTAATAATGTTACCTTGGATTATAATTGGAATCATAGTTTTATTGCTGGTCGGTAGCATGGTTGCCATGCTGATCATCACCAACCCGATTGCGGAGATGGTGTACCGGAATCACCTTGTGAATCCGGATCCGGAGAATCGCAAAAGAGAATGCTCCTGCGTGACCAATGAAGAGCAGGTTGCGATGTGGGAGACCGGCCTTGCGTGGGCGGAACCGCATAAGGATAAGATGAAGGAAGTATCCGTGACCAGAGACGGACTTAAATTTGTCGGAGAATACTATGATTTCGGCAAGGACCGCACGGTGATTATTTTACCGGGAAGATGCGAGTGCCTTGTGTATTCGTATTACTATGCGAAGCCCTATGAAGAGGCGGGCTTTAATGTACTGGTGATCGACCAGCGTTCCTACGGTCTTTCCGACGGCGAATTCAATACCATCGGCAAGCAGGAATGTGAAGACTTAAGAGTATGGATCAAGTTTGTGGAAGAGGAATTGGGTATCCATAAGATCTGGCTGCATTCAATCTGCGTCGGATCCTCGACTTCGGTTCTTCTGGCATCACAACCGGATTGTCCTACGTCCGTGAAGGCGCTCGTGATGGACGGATGTTTTATTTCCTTCCGCGAAAGCTTCAAGACACACATGGAAGATCTGGGCAGACCGACTTTCCCCGTACTTGATGAAGTTATGTATAAGATTAAAAAGTACACCGGTACGGATGTGCGTAAAATTGCACCGATCCGCCTGATGGACAAAGTGACGATTCCGGTACTCTTTTTATACGGAGAGAAAGATATTTTCTCCAGACCCGAGAAGAGCAAACTTCTGATTGAGAAGTGTGCAAGCAAGGATAAGGAAGTGGAGTGGTTTAAGGAAGGCGCACATTCGCATCTTCGTTATACCAATCCGGAGCAGTATGATGCGGCAATTGCCCGTTTTGCCGAAAAACATAAATAGGAAGCGATTAAAGTGACCAAAGAATTAAAACAACTGATTGATTACAATTGCAAAGCCCTGGAGAATGCCGAGGGAACCTATCGCGAGATTTACGAGATCATGTTTCGTCTCGAAAACGAAGTGATGTATGAAACCGATGACGGATATCGTATTCACAAAGTCGGCTTTAAGGAGGCCAAAGAAGAGATTGAAAAAATCGCCGGCGCCCTGTATGCGCGCATAGGCGCAACTCATGAGTATATCGCGCTTGAGATGGACAACTGTCCGCAGTGGATTATTGCATTCTGGGCAATTTTACGAAGCGGAAACAAACCGTATCTGGTGAACCTGCGTCACCCGATCGCCCTTTCCGAAGGCATTTTGGAGACTTTGAAGATCCGTTATATTCTGAGTATGAAGAAGACGTCCCTGCCGGGCGAATTCATTGATTATCAGGATCTTGCGAAAGAAGCGGGTGAAAGCAAAGCGCCGGAAGATGTCTTTGAGGACGAGATCGCACTTTCCACTTCCGCAACATCCTTAAAAGAGACCATCTGCTTCTACAGCGGACGCAGGATGACGAATCAGCTTCTGAATACAAGAGCGATTTTAAACGAGAATAAGCGCATTTCGATGTTTTATCACGGAGCCATCAAGCAGCTGGTGTTCCTGCCGCTTTACCATGTATTCGGTCTGATCGCGGTTTATTTCTGGTTTTCTTTCTTCGGCCGGACCATGGTATTTATGAAGGATTATTCGGCGGAAAGCATTCTGAATGCGTGCAAACTGCATGAGGTAACACATATTTTCGCGGTTCCGCTTTTCTGGAACACGATTGAAAAAGAAATCCGAAAGACCTTAAAAGAGCGCGGCGAAAAGACCGAAGCCAAATTTGAAAAAGGCTTGAAAATCTGCACGAGATTGCAGAATATCTTCCCTTATGCCGGTGCGAAGATGGCGAAGAAAATCATGCATGAAGTTACCGACGAACTCTTCGGACCGAGTGTACAGTTCTGCATCACCGGCGGAAGTTATCTGAAAGACTCAACCCTTGCAATGTTTAACGGTATGGGTTATCCGCTCTTTAACGGCTACGGTATGAGTGAGATTGGAATCACGAGCGTGGAACTTGCGGCAACACCGAAACTAAGAAATTTGAATTCCATCGGTCGTCCGTTCAAGGGCGTGGAATACCGTCTGGACAGCGAAGGTGTTTTGGAAGTGAAGTCCGCCTCCGAATGTGACAGACGCTTAATTGACGGAGAAACGCTTCCGATGGAAGAGTGGTTTTCCACGGGTGATATTCTGAAAGAAGAAAACGGAAGATACTATGTGCTCGGTCGTAAGGGAGATGCGGTCATAGGCGAAAGCGGTGAAAACATCAATCCGGACGGCGTGGAGCAGGCTTTCGATCTGCACGATGTGACAGCTTTTTCCGTATTGGGTATCAAGCGAAACGAAACCGAAAGATTATCCATGGTCATCTGCCTTCCGAGGGAAACCACGGAAGAAGGCATGCAGGAGATTATCAATCGTGTGTATGCGACCAATAACACCCTTCCGATGAGTCATCAGGTGCAGGATTTCTATTTTACATACGATGCGATCATGCCCGAGACGGCTATCAAAGTCGGCAGAAAATACCTGCTTCGCGGTATCGGCGACGGCAGCATTACGATCACACCGTTCGGCGAATTTAAATTAAAGCCCGTGAGTGCAACGGAAAGACTGGATTCGAAACTGGCGGACAAAGTGCGCGAGATTTTTGCGGAAGCACTGGATAAGAAACCCGAGGAAATCGGCGATGACGATCATCTGTTAAACGATCTCGGCTGCGACAGTCTGATCTATATGGGCATTATGGTCAAAATCTGCAACGTTTTCGATATCGATGTCGAAGGCCCCGTGGAAGAGCATTATTACACCGTAAGGGAAATTACGACGAAGCTTGAGGAAGGAGGATATACCTATGAAGGATAAAACCAATATTCCCCTTCTCGGACTCGTGAAAGTGACGGGATATCCCGTGTATTTCTTCTACATGAGGGCGAAGAGATATTATCTCAATCCCGCGAAAAAAGCCCTGCCGAAGAACTGTATCATCATGAGTAATCATACCTCGCTTCTGGATTTTCCGATGTATCTGGGTCTGTTTTATTTTAAGACCGTACACTGGCTGATGAGCGAAGCACTGTTTAAGCACGGAAAACTGTTTTCCTGGTTTTTACTCTCTTTGGGCGGCATCTATGTGGACCGTACCCAGCATAATTTCGACTTCGTAAGGGATGCCTTGCAGATTCTCGATAAAGGTGGCAAAGTCGGTGTTTTCCCACAGGGAAGACTCCCGGTAAACGGAAGGGATTTTCCGTACATGCCCGGTATCACGGTACTTGCGCTGCAGACCAACGCTCCGATCATTCCGGTTTATACGGACGGCAATTACGGATTCTTTAAAACCGCACATGTCATGGTCGGCGAAGAAATCCATATCCGCGACCTGACCGATCAGGAGAAGCCCGACAGCTTTGAAATCAAGCGTCTGACCAGGGTTTTGGAAGAGAAGAATTTGGCTCTGAAAGAGGAGCTGGAGAAGCGCCTCGCAAAGAAGAAATAAGTTTAATCAAGAGTAGTTTAAAGTAATGGCAACATCAGATAAAACAAAAGAAATCAAAAAAGACCCGGCGGTCCATATCAAGTTTTTCCCGATGGATATTCCGCGATTCTTCGTAGGGATGATCATACGAATCTGGTACCGTCCGAAACTTGCCTATATTTCCGACAAGCGCCCGGATAAGCATAGCGGTGCACTGGTGATTGCTAATCACAGTTCGTTTTCGGATCCGATCATCTTAGGTACCGTACTTCCGAGAAGAATTTATTATCTCGCAGGCGAGCTTGCCATGGGAAAAGGTCTTAAAACCGTCGGCCTCAGAGGCTGCGGATGTATCGGAATCGACCGGAATATTTCGGATATCGACGGAATCCGTAAATCCGTAAATGTGATGAAAAGAGGCCATTATCTTCTGATGTTCCCGCAGGGCAGCCTAAAGCGCGACGGACAGATCCGCGAGATTAAATCCGGTGCCGTTTTGATGGCTTGGCAGGCAGGCGTTCCGATTCTACCGGTCTACGTAAAGAAAGGATTAAAAGGATTTCACAGAGCACTTGCCATGGTGGGAGAGGAGTTCTATCTGTCCGATTACTGTGATAAGAAGATGCCCTCGATGAAGGATATTGCTAATCTGACCGATATGCTTGCACTGAAGATGCACGAATGCGAGAGAGCCTATTTCGATTATATCGACGCACATAACATGAAACTTGTAAACGATCCCAGAAATCAGAAAGGGGAAAACGAATGAGCACACTGGAACGACTGAAAAAACTGTTGTCCGACGTTTACGATGGAGAAATGGACACTTCCGGAATTACCGAGGATTCCGAACTGGTTAAAGATATCGGAATGAAATCGATTGCGATGCTTTATATGGCGATGGCCATTGAGGGAGAGTTCGGCGTGAATTTAACGAACGAAGATCTTCCGAAGATGCGTACGGTCGGCGACATCGTAAAGATGATTGATGAAAGAATGTAAGTTAAAAGAACTTGGTAAAAAGTACCAAGTTCTTTTTTATTGATTCTTTTCGGGAATAGGAAGTTTACCGAGATAGTGTTCGGCGATGTTTCCCTCTTTGTTTCGATAAAGAAATAAATCGAAATCCCACCATAATTCTATGAAGAGACCATGGAAATTAGAGCAAACTACACTCATAGTGAAATTCCGAATAGTTCTAATAGAAATTTAACCCCTGAGAGTAAAGTTTTAGGGATAAAATGTCAATTTTTGTCGAATATCTGTCGTTTCGTTCCCAAGTTATAGTGACCGGTGCAAAATATTGATATTCTTTTATCAGAAGGATGTCGGATCAAAAAGTCAAAGTGTTTTTCGAGCAAGCAAGTGTAAGCAAGTCTTAACCCTTTTTGAATCAATCATCAGAGTATAAGGGTACCCGCATATGCTAAGAGATTTTTTGTGCGACATATAATTAGCAGATGCCATTATGGAGGAGGTTGTTATTTTCTCGAACAAGGGTATTCCATGTCAGCTACTTTTTTCCTAAGTTTGGCAAAAAACATACCATTCAGACACAATTTATGTCGTTTCGTGCAGAAAGTATTGAAAAACTCTTTAAGGATGATACAAAAAGGATAGTTGCAGCTATAAAAACTGCTTGTAAAAGGAGAATGAAAAGATGGAGTTTAACTATTTATTTGAAAAGTATCAAGAGATTTACAAGAAGAACAGAAGAAGATCATTTAAGAAACTTCAAGTATACGAAAAGATATTTTTGATTTTATTAATTCTTAATGGATTGCTCGCAGCTATATTTGCCACGTTGAATATGTTAATGCTAGCATGGATTTCCGTACTGGTAATGCTTGCAGCATTAGTTGTTCTAAACATAATTAGAAAAAATCCTAAGGAGAAAAAACGATATTTATTGGAAGAACTTGGTCCGACCGTAAACAATAACATGAAAGATTTGGTTGAATTACTATCGAGCGAAGAGTTTCAAGTGAACATCGACAGTCAGGAGGAGTTGGACAGATTAATCCAATATGCCAAAGAAGGAATCGACAGATATGATTACTTTAAAGATGGGAAAACCCTTTTTAGTGTGGTGGGAAAGTATCTATTGCTTCCGGCAACAGGGATTTTTATTGTTGAGTACCTTAAAGATGTAAATTACATAGGGATTATTAACCGAGCAGTAATTCTTATTTTGGCAGGATGCTTTATAATCTTTTTTGTTCAGACGATTACGATGGATTTGGTCGATATTTTGAACCCCGAAAAGAAATGGCTGAAATACTTTATACGTGACATGGAAGAATTGAAAGTGTTTAGCAATAAGGCAAAACAATTCTGATTATTATTTCTTTGGACAAGAATATTTCTTGTCAAGCAGTTTCTCTTCGATTTTTGGGCAGAAACGTACCATTCAGACGTGATTTATGTCGTTTCGTACAAAAAGCATAGAAAATATTTACAAGAAATGATATGACTTTTATTGATTTAGAAAGGAGACCAGCTATGAAAAGGGTTAGAAATGCAGGATTAGGATTAATTATGAGCTTACTTATTGCAATTAGTATTCCGGTAACATCTTTTGCGGCACCGGGATCTGATTATTGTTGTGCTTCAGGCAGCAATCAAGTAACCGGCGGATACACGTATCATGGTAGTTCATCGCATATGTATTGGGCGAATATATGCTACTATACGTACGATCAAGAAGTAGCATATAGGACATGCATTATTTGTAATAAGCATACTACGTGTTTTGGCGACAAATATAATGAACATCATAGTTTACATTGATAACAAGGGTAATATCTTTGTATAATAAATAGGAGCCAGGTGCTCCTTTTTATTTTATGGAGGCGCTATGAACAAAAAAGTAAAAGAAATTATCATATGTATAAGTGTATTTGTAATATGTGCAATTATTTTCTTTTTTCTCTTTTTGTGGAAAAAGTATGTTACAAAACGAAGCGGAGAGTATCAGACGGTATCAATGGATTTATCGAATACATATGAAGGGTATTACAGAAAATACGTTGATAGTTATGAATATTCGTACATAGCCGATGTAGATAATAATTCACATTTTCTGGGTGTTTATAATCTTGAAAGTGGAGAGTACAAAAAACATAGGATTAATTCTCCGGCTTATATTTCAAGGAATGAAGGAAATGATAAGGAATATTGGAATGGTAGGATTGCGGCAAATGAAGAGCTCGTTTTTCTTCTTTTTTTTCATGCGGAATTATCGGATGGAATTGAAAGTTATCATGAATTTAGATTATTTAAATATAATCAAAATGGAGAATACATTGAGGACATATTAATAAACGTGACGGATGAAGTTGAGATTGAGAATATATACTGTGACTCGTCCTATTTATATTGTTTAATGAAAAAAGGGGATACTTATTCTATTGATATTTACTCATTATCAGGCGAATATATAGAGGGGTATGAATATAAACAGATACCTCAAATTATTGAAGTGAAATCGGGAGGAATTCTATGTAAACACAATAATCAACTGGAGATAATAACAGGGAGAGAAAAGAAAAACATTGACATAAAAGCAGATATCCTCATTGAAAGCGAGGATGAGAAATACGATTTTGTTTATTACAACAAAAAGAAATTATACGGGTTTAATATATTGAATGGAAAGTCATCTATAATTTTTAAAGGGGAAATTGAGCGTATAGAAAATTGCTTTCAATATAATGATGAAAAACTATATCGGTATGAATGGTATGATGCAAAACATGTCAATTTATTAATGATATTATTAAACAAAAAACAGGAAGTAGATTCAAGAGAACCCCTTTACATGGCAACAATTAACTCTAATATTCCGTATGATTTGGTGAATGAATTTAATTCGGAAAATAATGATTATAAAATAGAGGTTATTTATTTTGAGTCACAAAAAGAGCTGATGACCTATTTAGGGGAAGGAAAAACGGTCGATATATATGACTTATCGGGATTGGATTCTGACAATATGTATAAAAAAGGACTATTGTGTAATTTGTATCCCAAATTAAAAAGAGATGGTTATTTAGAGAGTATTTCTAATGAGTCATTGAAGTGCATTAGTTATAGCGATGATGAGGTGTGTTATATCTCACCGGGTTTTTTTGTAGAAACATTTATTGAAAATGTAACAGATGAAGCCGATTGGGATTTGGACAGGCTAATGAATATTGCGGAAAATGATGCCCAATTTTATGATAGTAAAGTAATGCTATTATATTTATATGCTGCCAGGGAGAACCTGTTTTTTGACAGAGAAACAAAAAAAGTATTTTTTCAAACGGATGAGGCAAAAAGATTATTAGAATACACTGGTTATTTTGAATCTGCTAAAAACATGAACAGTGATTATTATGCAAATTGCATGGATCATGTTATTAAAGACGGAGGGGCGATTCAAACAGAAATTGGAATTAGAGAGCTACGATTTATTATTGATTATAATAATAAGGCGTTGAACAAAATACATATAGTCGGATATCCAAAGGAGGAAAAGCCTTGTTCATACTTCTTTCCAACAATGCAAATTGGGATAGGATCAGGTTCGGATCATCAGGAAATATCATGGTCATTTGTAAAGAAAATGCTCACATATGAATATGGATTAAAATACAACTATGCAAATGGTTCCTTTCCAATAAGAACTGATTGTCTGGCGGAGATTAATGCTTTAATGTGCAGTGAAGAAACGATTAATCATGAGATAATTGGAACGGTTGATCCAAAGGCAGGAGGGATCGTTTTTTCGTTTTTGCAGATAGATAATTACACAGATGTTCCCTCTGTTGAGGAGATTGAAAAATATGAAATGGTTTTAAAAGAGCTTAAACCATATGATTTAGATTATTCGGTTTATGGAATAATATTAGAAGAAATGGAACCATATTGGGCCGGACAGAAAGGAATTGACGATGTGTGTAGAATATTGGATGGAAGAGTTAAGACCTATTTAAATGAGTAGTAGATTGATATAATGATGAGTTTTTTCTCAATTTGATTATAAGAGTACAGAGGGGGTCTTCCGCTTTCGAATTAAAAGGCAGAACTTTTAGCCGATTTCTAAATATCCGGCAGAGCAGATTTTCCCGAAAGCAAACTTTTTGAATAAAGCAACTTATGTTGAAGTGAAAGGAACCGAGAAATCGGTTCCTTTTCCTGCGATAAAACAGGAGAGCACGTTCCCGGCTTGCTTGGGAAAACAATTATGATGGTTACTTTTTCGAACCCTCTTATTTCTTGTCAAGCACTTTTTCTTCGATTTTTGGCAAAAAACATACCATTCAGACGCGATTTATGTCGTTTCGTGCTTAAGCCATAGAAAAGATTTGAAAAAAATGATAAGAAAGAGTTGTGGCGAATGTGCCCGAAACGGATGGTTTTGGGATAAATGAATGATAATTGCGGATTATCGATTG
>ODAI010771842.1_pt1 | contig 57207 bp, 39 predicted proteins | sample 1539321 | NCBI WGS metagenome assembly ODAI01 (sample SAMN02144231, study PRJEB22623) | gut metagenome | biome: sheep rumen | host: Ovis aries | place: New Zealand | reverse complement strand
TCAGCAATCACGGATATGAGAGATATAATAATTATTATCTCGCCAAAAGACCAAATTCTGATACGATAGTATTTTTCTGCCATTTCGGAGTTGAATGTGTAATAATCGGTCATCTTTTAGGGATATCTCCCATGATTTTATGGCATGGCACAATGGCTGCTCCTACTTCCGTGACGACAATCGCCACAGAGGAAAGACGGGAGGGAAAAGCTTTTTTCAGGCTTCTTTCTTTCGGAGATACTTCTCATCTTTATGCAAACGGTGAAAGTCCTGCCTTTGCAGGAAGATTCTGCGAAATGTTCACAAATATGGACGAAAGACATGACTGATATCATGATTTTACTATATGTAAAAAATGAAAGAAAATTTATATATATTTTTTAAATTAAGTTTATTTATTGTATTATTACTATTTTTATTGTTTATAAATATAATCAACTGTTTCCTCAGTAGTTAATGCTTTTTTGAGGAAACAGAATTTTTTTATCCGGAATAAACACAATTTTTTTGATAATTATATTAAATATACAAAAATTAGCTGATTATTTGTCTGATTTATAGAAAACTTACAAATTGTCTTGACATATTCGATTTTCAGTGTTATAATATAGTATATACAGAACATATTGTGTTGGATATGTTAAAAAGTAATATTTATTAACTTAATGATTCCTCATGAAATTCAGTGAGGTAAAGATTTTTTATTTTTATAAGAGGTGAATATGACTGACAAACAACTTCGCAGACTTAAACGTTCTGACCTCATCGAAATCCTTTACTACCTCAGCAGGGAGAATGATGAGCTTAAAGAAAAAAATGCCATGCTCGAAAAACGTATAGATTCCCTTATAGAAAAGATAAAACTTCCTCCTGATGAGAATTTTCAGACGGATAAACAGGAGATTGCCGGAGAATGAAGGATATTCCAAGTACACAGCAGTTTGAAAAAGAACTCAAACGCCTCAGATACAGACAGGGCTTTTTCCGTACAATGATGAGTACAGTCGGTTCTCTTACAGTAGTCGCAGCAATAGCAATTATAATTTCAAATATGCTCCTGCCCGTCCTGAGAGTTACAGGTACAAGCATGACACCTACCTTACAGAATGATGAAGTCCTGCTTTGCAGTAAGTTTTCAGAGACAGACAGAGGCGATATAGTCGCTTTCTATTACAACAATAAGGTGCTTCTTAAACGTGTGATTGCCCTGAGCGGCGATGTCATAAATATTTCAGATGACGGAACAGTCTATCTCAATGATGAACAGCTCGATGAACCTTATGTCAGCGAACTTGCCCTCGGTGAGTGCGATATAGAAATGCCCTACAAAGTTCCCGATAACAGAATTTTCGTAATGGGCGACCACAGAGCAGTAAGTATCGACAGCAGGTCGGCAACTGTCGGCTGTATAGCCGAAGAAAATATAATAGGAAAAGTATTTTTCAGAGTAATGCCTTTTAAGGCTTTTGGTGTTATTTAAGCAATGCATATTTTAATCTGAAAGGAGAGTGCAGTTTTGAACTACTTATATAATAAAATAAATCAGATGCTTTCTAAGAGAAAAATTAATAAAAGAGCAGTCGCTTTGGTCACTGCGCTGTCCCTTATAATGACTTTTGTTGTTCCTTATGCGGAGTTTATCCCCGCTGAGGCAATCAAAATCAGCACTCCGATAGAAAGTGTGACCATGACCACAGGTGATAATGCTACCGCATGGTTTGAAGATGTTCAGGGAAGTCCTCTGGGCGATAATCTGAGTGGAAAAATTAAAAAAATAAAAATTGGAGATACAGAATTAACAGGGAGCGGCACAACAGAAATTGATGCAGGAAATGCAGACCCTCTGCATTTCAAAATGAGCCTTTCATATGGCTATGACGGAGGACAGTTTGCCGAATCAGGAATACTCGATTCTCACTGCGTATATTATCAGATTCCTCCGAATACTGTTGAAATAAATCAGGACTATTTCGGAAAAGGTTCTTTTGTAATTGATGATAAATGGAGTAATGAAGTTCCTTCAGGATACTATTCAATCTCGCAGACAGGTCTGATTGTAATTCGCTTTACAGATGATTATATCAATTATCTCTCGAAAAGTTCCAACGGATTCAATGGTACAATCGCATTTGATGCCAAAATTGCAAGAGAGGACAGTGCGGACGGTGACAGAGAATTTACCCTTGAAGGCAGAGATGTTGAAGTTACATTTGATGATGAAGAACTTTCAATGTCTAAGGACGGCCGCAGTGCAAAAGATAGTGACGGACAATATGTTCAGTGGAATATTACAATAAATAACCCCAATGGTCATATTGATTTGTCTGAATACACTATTAATGATTTGATTACTGATACTGATACATCAAATAATTCAAGTTCAACTGTGGACTGGAGCAGTATATATGAAGTAGTTGTAAATCCTGACGGAGCTGCTTCAAAAAGTGATACAGGATTCAGTCTTACAGGTAATGCACCGCAGGTAACAATCAGTTATAAACAGCGTGCCCAAAGCGGTCATTCATACAAGAACGATGCAACCCTGAAAAAGGGCGATGAAGATAAAGGCTCGCAGGAAAAGACAGTAACTATCGAAAATGCCCTCGAAGCCTCCAAAACAGGTACTCCTGACTACTCTTACTATGCAGACAAGAAAGAGGGAAAGAAAGTTGTCTGGACAATTGATGTAAGAAATAAATCAGGTGACAGTCTCGACAAAACAAAAATTACTGACGATAGTTTCCCCGCAAGTGCTGAAGATATAAAGGTTTATGTTTATGACTCGAGTAATCAGAAAACCCAACTAACAAGCGGATTTACACTCGAAAATGGTGTGCTGTTATTTAATGATTCAAATCTTCCAAGCCATCTGGAAGTTGTCTATGAAACAGCACTCGGTGATTTTACAGATGCTGGCAACAACAAAAAAGTTATAACAGCAAACAACAGCGCAAAAGTTGAATCAACCAAAACATCAGGTACTCCCCCAGACCCTGACACAGATAATACAGCAGAAGTTACATATGAACATCAGTACAGCATGAAAAAAGAGTGCAGTGTTTTCGATACCGAAACTGATAAGCTCCAATGGAAAATAAAAGTCTATGCAAATAGTTCAACTCTTAACGGCTATGAGATTACAGATGATGCAATCACAAATCTGATTTATGACAATAACCAGAGAAACGGACAGTATATTTCTTTCAATGCTTATACAAACGGCGAATCAGTCAATATCACAGAAAATGTTGAACTTGTAAAAGCAGAAGGTTCTAATAAGCTGACTGTAAAGCTTAAAGACGGCGTTGAGAATATACCGATTTCTGTAATAGAAATTTTCTATATGCAGGACATTGCAGATAATCTCAATAATGAAAATCTTCAAAATAATGAAAATCTTCAAAAATATCAGCAGGGCGAAGAAGTTACAGTTTCAAATACTGCAACAGGACAGATGCCAAATACCGGCGTAGAAGAAACAGGTACAGGAGAGAGAAAAGGTCACAAGCGTGTTGAATCCAGCAAGATTTATCAGTCAACTGCAAATGAAAAAGCAATCGGAAATGCTGATAAAAAAGACCGTATTCTCGACTGGAAAATAAATCTCATAAACGACAGCGGTTTCAAAACCGGTGACAAGTCCGTTACTGATATTCTTCAGGGTACCGGCGGCGGACAGCACTATATAACTCCCGCTCAGGCTGCAAATATAAAGCTCATGGGCAAAACAAGCGAAACAGCGACAGAAACCGAGATTACAAGCGGTTATACTATCGTTTATTACGATGCTGCCGGTAATGAAATTGCAGACTTTGCAAACGGAACTGAAAACGCTGTAAAATTTGTAGTTCAGTTTACAGATGACACAACACTCGCTAACACTCACTATATATCAATTACATATAAGACAACAGCCGATGTTTCAGGCGTTGAAAACGGCAGTACAGCTCAATTTAACAACGCACTTGGATATGAGGGTGAACCAAAAACTGTAAACGGTCTTACCTTTGAACGTGAGGACCCGACTGTTATGAAATATGTGAGCCTGTATGTGGAGAAAACATGGGACGACAGAAGCAATAAATTCAATACCAGACCCAATACTTATACCGTTCAGGTATGGCAGGCGGAAGAAGACGAAAACGGTCAGTGTCCTCCTGTAGATGATACCAGTGCATGGACAAAAATCGGAGAAGACCATGTAATTCAGTCATCAAACACAGGCAGTCAGCTTTTAGGCAATGAATTTCCGCAGTGGGTAGTTCACGAAGATGCAAACGGCGTTCAGAGTGTCTCACGCTACTACTACAAGATTGTTGAAACAAATATTGACACGAATTATACAATAAGCCATATAAGTGCCCCTGTAATGGCAAATCAGGATTCTTCAACGCTGCGTATTACCAATAAGGCTGACCTCGATGTAATGAAAAACGCAGTCGATAAAAACGGAAATGAAATAACCGATATCGACCTTTCCAAAGTGCCTAAGAAAAAGGTCAAAATAGGCGGTACTGATGTAGATTGTTATATTTTCGGCTGGCTGATTTATTTCAAGGAAGGAGAGAAAAACTATACCGATACACTCCCCACAGGAGCAATTTATCTCAACGGTTCGGAAGAAGGACTTTCAGAATATGCTCCCAAAATCAGCAACGACGGCTGGACATCTCCTCTTCAGAATTACTGGATTAATGTTACCCCAAGCGGCAATACATTGTCAATTAATCTGACAAATGATGGATTGTCCTTTAAAACTTTTAAGTATTATACTGCGATTCCTGCAAACCAGATTGATACAGCACTTCAGGGCGGACTTCTTATAAACTCAGTTAAGATTGACGGCTCTGATAAAAATGTCAATGCTACACTTTCAGTAAACAAGGATTCGACAGATGATACACAGCACCTTGACAAAGGCACTATCCCCACTATCAGCGGCGGTATTGCAAAATACTATATGGACGTAAATCCGACAGGAAAAAAACTCTCAAATGACGGATATATCAATATCACTGATGAACTCGGAATAGACGCTGACAGCAGTAATAAGGATATAAAGATTGTTCTTGATGACATAAAAGTCTATCCCTATGAAAACGGTGCAGTTGATAAGTTCAATCCGATTCAGGATTTCAGTTATACGATTGAGTATGATGTGACAGAAGAAAAAGAGCTGACATTTGAGAAGATATCAGACAATCGTTGGGAAATAAAAGGCTGGAATTCCGGAGATATTTTAGATGTGACCATTGCGCAAAATGGTGAACTGGGAGTAAATGCAAAAGCATTAGTAACTCATCATGTTGTTGAAAGCCAATACTATGAATATGATAAAACAGATGAACATTCGTTTGGCAGTTTTTCATCAGGGCAGAGTGAAATTACATTTACTGTTCCAAGTGATACATCTTCTGTTATAATCTTTGATAATGGACAATATAACAATGGACAAGCGCCATATACAATGACAGGTGTACTGTCAGTAAAAGCCATTAAGAAGACTCCCGTAGTTCTCAATGTCTCAGTTCCCGACCAGCAGCATGTCCGTGTTGAATACAGTTATCGTGTTACAGGCTATACCCCTAAAAAAGATAATCAGGAAGGCGACAAGATATATTTCAGCAATAAAGCATCGTTTGAAACCGATAACGGAAGCGGCTGGGACGAAGAAAAGCATAATCAGCTTAATGTTCAGGAATCCAATGCGACATCAGAGGCAACAAAATACCCGAAAATCTATAAAGTTGATGTAAATGACTACTCAATGAATATGCTTAATACTTCATTCAAGGTTGCCAAATGGGATACCGAACATCATCAATGGGTTTATGCATCGGCAATTTCAGACAATCAAATTACCGGTTCAACGAAGACAGTCCGTGAGTTTACATTCCCCGCAACTACTAACGGATATCTTGAAACCGTACAGGGTGACAAGCATTATGCACCGGATAATGTGGCAGTATTGAAATTGTCTGATACAGATGATGAAAGTACACCAAGTAATAATGAGACTATTCATGAATTTCTGCTTGAAAATGCAACTCTTTACAAGTTTGTTGAAATTCAGGCACCTGACGGCTATAAACAGCCCGTTGAAAATGGTTCGCTTGAAGAGAACAGTGAGTTTGTTTATTACTACGCATATAACGGATATAACGGTGATATTCCTGCTGATGCAAAATATGAAAACGGCAGAAGCAAAGTTCAGAATATAGTTGTAAACGGTACGCTCAATATACCAAACTCAAAGGAAATTTCAATTAAAGCACAGAAAATATTTACAGGAGCAAATATTCCTGAAAGTGCAGAAGTTACATTTGAACTTTACTATTCAACAGACAGAAGCGGAAAAAATCAGAAATTAGTTACTTCGGATATGCTGATTAACAGTACAGCTTCATTTGAAAATCCAAAGACATTCACTTTCGACAGTTCTTCTCCTGAACCGACAGTTGAATGGGAAAGCCTGCCAAGCGGTATCAACGGTGCGGCTATATACTATTTCGTAAGAGAAACAAGCGTAAAGTACACAGTTGATAACGTTGAAAAAACTTATACACTTGATCCAAATGACGGAAAGCTTAAATCAGGAAGTGAAGAATGTCCGTTCCAGCCTGTTTATACCAGAAACGGTACAAACAAGGACGGTACTGTTGTACAGGTAAACAATTCAGAGGGTATTCTCGTAAGAAAGAAATGGCTGAATGCTGACGGCAGAGCCGTAAATCCTCCAAAGGATTCAGAAACAAATAATCCTATGAGTATTAAATTCGAGGTATACGGCATAAAAGGCAGTTACAGAGTAAAGCTGAACCTTACAGAAGAACAGTCTACTCTCAACAGCACAAATAATTATCAAATTCTTCTTCCGGATAAAGTAAAGCTCACAGGTGTAACAAGCCAGAGTGTAATAACTGCTCTGGAATATACGGAAAATAAAGAATATGATTTATCATATTTTGACAATTTTGAAATCGTTGAGGTGCTTACACCTGAACAAGTACAGGAAATGTACGGTAAGTTCGGAAATCCGCAGACAACAAGAATGATTAGCAACGGTACAGGTATTCTTGAAATGATTAACACTGACCTGCGCTCAGATACAGTTGATGTCAAGGCGGAGAAAAAATGGGACGATAACAATGTATCACATACAAGTGACAGCGTAACATTTGAACTTGTACAGTCCACAAATTCAAATCTCACATCAGATGATTTGAATAAAATAGCAAAAAATGAAACAATCACCAAGGACCATAAAACTGGTAGTGAAATCCGTTCTTCAAATAGTGTAGTTCTTGCATTGAAGAATACACCGATAACTGTTGATTTCACCAAAGATGTTAAAGAGATTAAGTTTGAGGACAATGGCTGGACAGGTACAATTTCATCAGATAAGAGGCAGGTAACAATCAGTGACCATAATACAGGTAAAACTGTTATGACTGCGGTATTCTATGATGATACCGAACAGCAGAAAATTATTTCGGTTATTGATTCCTATGAGGCAACACTCAGCAGTGCAAATGACTGGAAAGCTGAATGGAATGACCTTCCTGCTGTTGATGATGAGGGCGGAACATATTACTACTATGTAATAGAAAGAAATGTTCCTGAAAATTATGAGGCTGTTTACAGCAAAACTTCTACATCAGATGAACAGTCGGTTATCGTCACAAATGTATTGCCGATAGAACTGAAAGTAATTAAAAAATGGTATGATTCATCAGGAAATGAAATCAGTAATATAAGCGATAATCCCGCAATTCCCGATAAAATCAAGGTTGAAGTGTATCAGAAACTTCTCGAAGAAAAAGAAGAAATTGTAATTACAGGTACAGGTGTTGAAAAGCCCAGTAATTTCAAGGTAATTGCTCTCGGTGACTCAATAACGCTCGGCAGTTTTAATAATATCGAACAGCAGTACAGATATCCTGACCGCTTGCAGGAAAAACTTCTCAGCGGAGGATTTAACTCGGCAAGTGTTCAGAATCATGGTGTAAACAGTGAAGAAATTGAAAATATGCGTACAAGAGTTGCAGGTATCGACTTTACAGGCGTTAATGCACTGACACTTCTCGCAGGTACAAATGATGTAATGCATGGAAAGAGTTCTGGCGCAGTTGACCGTTATAAGCAGCTTGTCGAAGATATTTTCGCTAAAGCACAAGCGGCAGGCATAAAGAATTTCAAGATTTATGCCGCAACAATTCCATATATTACAAAACTTGGATGGTTCCAGTATCCTGATGATCACCCGACACAGGCTCGTGCTAATGAACTTGTAGAAAATTTCAATAACGGTATTAAAACTCTCATAACTCAAAATAAAGGTACTATTAATATACCTGACGGAGACGGATATGATTATGATATCGTTCTTGTTGATGATGTAAATTCAGCCGTAAAGGTTATTGATGATAACGGAAACGAACTCGGCGCAGATGAAATAATGCTGATTGACCAGTGTCACCCAAATATAAGAGGTTATGAGGAAATTGCAAAAGCATTCTATAATGCAATCCTTTCGCAGTATGGCACAATTACAACTGAAACAAAAACTAATCCCACAGATGTAAATTTGCCGAGTGAAAGTTATGACATCAACAGCCTTGCAACAGGTACACTCTATGGTACATATGATGTTGAAAAGTCAAAAGGCTATGAGCTGATTCTGAAAAATCTCCCTAAAACCAATGCTCTTGGCGAAGAATATGTTTATTATATCCGTGAGACAGGAACACATACAGCAAACGGAGATTCTTACAGATTGACCGAAAATTCATACAGGTATATTTCAGGTGTGCAGTATGTGAACAATGGTATGACAGCAAGTGCAGAAGACAGCATGACAATCAAAAACACAGTCAAAACTACTCAGCTTAATATAAGTAAGGACTGGAGCGACGGAAACGAGAATCATACAAATGATACGATTAAAGTCAGAATCCACCGTGATACAGTGGCAGATTCGGCAAATGCAAGAAAGAATCCGCTTACACTTACTTTGAATAAGGAGGAAGTTACACTCTATAAGGGCAGTACAGTAAGTGCAATTATTACATCTACTGTTCCTGTAAAATCTGTCACTAATGATAAGATTGATATATCACTTGATGCATCACGACAGAAAATAACACTTACCCCGAAAGAAGATGCAGATAAGGGAAACGTAACTGTTACCTTTGAATCAGAGGACGGACAGACTACTCAGCTTACAGTGCATATCATCGAAAAACCTGACTTAGATCTTATACTTGATAAATATGAACTGAAAGGCGGAGATGCTGCACCTGTTGTACAGCACGTTTATACCATTACAAATGATGACGTTAAAGGAGATGCAACATATTCAAGCAATAATGAGAATGTTATCAGCATTAATTCCAGTGGCGTAATGACGGTAAATGGTATCGGTACTGCAACAATTACAGCAAAATATGACGGAAAGACATCAGCTAAAAATGTTGTTGTTAATCTTCCTGTCGAATTCAATATTATCGGAGACAATGTGGTTGATATGACTCAAACAGTTGATCTTGATATTGACAAACCTTATGGTACGTTTACATGGAGTTCAGGCGATAGCAGTATTGCAACAGTGGACAACGATGGTCATGTTACAGGTGTTGCGGCTGGAACAGTTACAATCACTGCAACAAGAAATGACGGTCTGACAGCAACTCATGAAGTGACAGTTCAGGATAATACAGTTCTGACAGCAAGGTGGAATGGTAATGTCTACTACGATGGTGATACTGTGGAGTTTACGAATGCAGATGATGTTCATCTTGTCTTCAACAAAGCAGTAGATAGTATAGAAGATATGGAGCAGTCTGCATGGTTTGTAACAGCAGAAAAATCTTCTACATCTGATAAAATAGTTGATATTGGTATTGGACAGGGCGGTATCGCTCAAAATAACAAGAGGTGGAAATTTAAATTTACTGACGGAACATCTATGATATTGAAGTTCAATACTTATGAAAGAAAAACTCTTTCTGTTACCCCAACTTCAAAAACATTAGGTTTTGGCGAAGAAGTAACACTTGTTATAAGTGATGCAGAGAGCGACAATATAACCTATACAATTGTAAGTCAAAAAGATGATGATGAGCAGGATATTGACGGACTGGTAACATTGAATGGTAATGTCGTTACAGCTAATAACAGTAATAAATCAGGTACTGCTTTAATTGATGTTTCTGATGGTGAAACAACTGTACATGTAGAAATTAAAGTAAAAGAAATAATAGTTGGTTCAAAGGATTGGTATAATGTTTCTTCAACGAATAGTGCTGATAATTTAAGCTATTCTGATATTACTAAAATTCGTATAAAGTTGTCTGGTAATAGTAATGATGGACAGGCATGTACAGGAGCATTGATAGTTGGTGGAACAACGTTAACAAATTGTACATATGAAGGTCAATATATGATTTTTGATGTATCTGGTATAACAGAAAATATATCTTCTTGCACGTTTAATCTTTATAATGGATATAATGGTAAGCAAGGTGTATCTGTTGAAGGTATTGATGTTTATGGTGTACCTATTGTTTTTGGTTTAAAATCTGCAAATAAATTCACCCGTTTCAATGCCTCCGGTCTCCGACTTGGTGCAGCAAAACTTCTTGCCGCAAAGCTGGGTACACCTGAAAATTCAACACAATCAGCCATAACACCGCAGGAAGAACAGAGTTTTGCTGAACACGGCTACATCGAGAAAACAGTAAATGCTTCCGATAACTGGCAGATTTCACTTTCCGAACTCCCGCAGTATTATATCAAATCTGACGGAACTGTTGCAAATTACTATTACTGGGCAGAGGAAGTAAGCGGTGCAGACGGCTATAAGGCAAGTTATTCTTTCAAGGATAACGATGACGAAACAGATTACAGCATAAACGCTTCACAGAGCGGTGATGCTTTAATTAAAATCAAAAATACGCTGAATCAGACCCCTGAATCAGCAGAACTCCCAGAATCGGGCGGCAGCGGCACAACGCTTTATTACACAATAAGCGGAATATTGCTCATGCTCAGTGCAGTGGGATATGTTACAATCAAACGCCGGAGGTGGTCAGATGAATGATTAAACTTACGGTATATGATAAAGCTCAGACGAATATAAAACCCCGTTCGGGGTGCGGAAAAACACCCCGAACAACGACAAAATTTATTTTAAAGGAGATTTAATTATGAAAAAGACAAGAAGATTTGCGGCTATGGTCGCAGCAATGGCACTCGCAGCAACAATGGTAGCTCCCACAATGATGAACGCAAGCGCAGAAGGTGCAGAAGTTTCAATCACCGGTCTTGATGCAGCAGTAAAACGCAACTTCGAGGTTTATCAGGTGTTCACTGGTACATACAACACTACTGATGGTACTTTCTCTGATCTGAAGTGGGGTGCTGGTGTTACTAAGTATAATAGCAACGCAGTGGAACCTAATACTCTTGTGGCAGATAGTGTGCTTGAGAACCTCGGCAATGATGCTCGTGCAATTGTTGATAAACTTGAGCTTGGTACAGCTACTAAGACTGTTCAGAGCGATGCTGCTACCCTCACCATCGACGGTCTTGCAGACGGTTATTATGTAATTAAAGATACTACAAATATGGATGACAAGGACGATGCGAACTCTGCGTGGATAGTTCAGGTTGCAGCAGATGGAAAGACAACAAGTATTGCAATCAAGAAAGAAACTCCTTCTGTGGATAAGCAAGTTCTTGACGAAACAGACGATGCAGAGGCAGGAGCAACAGGTGGCTGGGGCGAATCAGCAGACCACGCTATTAATGAGACTTTCCAGTTCAAGCTTAAAGCTACTATTCCTGCTGATGCTAATTTGGCAGCTTATGATACTTATAAGCTCAAATTTAATGATACTATGTCTTCTGGTGTTACTTTTGAGAGTATCGACAGCGTAAAAATTTCAAGTGCGACGCTGACTGGCGATGATGCTCTTGAGCTTGAAGATTCTGATTACAGCGAAACAGCGACAACAGCGGAAAATAAGGCTGGTTTGACATGGGATTTGACTATTAATGATGTTAAGTCTCTTGTGGATACAAACACGCTGGGCGCAGAGGGAGCTGCAAAGCCTATTTTCGGTAAAGAAGCAATCACTGTTGAAGTTATTTACAGTGCACACCTGAATGAGGGTGCAATCATCACAAATGCTTCTGGTAATGATCTTACAGTTAATAACAACAAGGTTGAACTCGAGTATTCCAACAATCCTGATAACACTGGTACAGGCGAAAAGGATACAGGTAAAACACCTGAAGATTATGTTTGGGTATTCACTTATGACGTTGAGAACACAAAGTATAAAATTTCTGCTGATTCAGGTAATGAGCTTGCAGGTGCTGGATTCACACTCTACTCCGACAGTGCAAAAACAACTGCTATCAGGCTGATTGATAATGGCGACGGTACCTACACGGTTGCTGACCAGAGTGCGACTTCTGACACTATCACCGAGATGACTTCTAATAACAGCGGTATCTTCAACATCAAGGGTCTTGATGCTGGTACTTACTACCTGAGTGAGACCCATGTGCCGGAGGGTTATAATGCAGCTAATGATATCACTATTACCATTAGTGCTACTCACGTTGAGAACGCTGGTGGTACCGCCGCAAATCTCACACTCACAGAGACAAATGGTGAGAACGATATCGTTGATACAAAGAACTCTTCACTTCCCAGCACAGGTGGTATGGGTACTAAACTCTTCATCGCAGGCGGCGGCATAACAGCAACTCTCGCAGCAGTTTACCTCGTATCCAAGAAGCGTTCAAGAAAAGAAGAAGAATAATAAATTAATTTCACAGTTTAATTAACCCTATACCCGCCCTTCGGGGCGGGCATCAGGGAGAAATCCACAAGGAGAAGATATGAAGAAAAAACTTGATGTTTCAACGGTTGTTTTTGCTCTTATTTTTCTTGTGGGTCTCTCCGTGATGTTATATCCGACTTTTTCAAACTGGTGGAATAATAACATGGCATCTCATGTGGTTGCAGACTATAAGGAGGCTGTCGCACAGCTTGATGACGGCAAGGCTGAGGAAATGCTCGCTCAGGCACATGAATACAATAACAAGCTTGCAAAATTATTTGCACCGTTCAGCAGTTTTGACGAAATTGAGGGGTACAACGATATCCTGAATGTCTCAGGAACGGGAATAATGGGCTATATTTCGATACCGAACATCAATGTTGAGCTTCCGATTTATCACGGCACAAGCGAGGGAGTTTTGCAGATAGCGGCAGGGCATATTCAGGGTTCGAGCCTGCCTGTCGGCGGAGCAAATACTCATGCGGTCATTTCGGGACACAGAGGTCTGCCGAGTGCAAGGCTTTTCACCGATTTGGATAAAATGGTCGAGGGCGATATTTTCACGGTAAATATTCTGAATGAAGTTTTTACCTATGAGGTCGAGAAGATACTTGTAATTCTCCCGACTGAAACGCAGGAACTTTCTATTATCCCGAATAAAGACTATGTAACGCTTATGACCTGCACGCCTTACGGCATAAACAGTCACAGATTACTGATAAGGGCGCACCGCATAGCGACTGTTTATGACAGACAGGTAAAAGTTTCCGCTGATGCAATGCAGGTTGATAATATGAAAGTTTTTGGAATAGTTCTTGCAATACTTGTGGTTTTCCTGCTGATTTACTGGAATATCAACGGAAGATACAGAAAAAATATAACGATTGACAGATATATAATAAATAAGTTACCGAAAGAAAGGCGTGATAATGGCAATGAAAGTTAAAAATATTATATTTGTTTGTATTATGGCATTTTTCGCCTGTCTTTTACCGCTTTCAGATGAAGTTTTTGCGGCTGATACGGTTGTAACGCTTTCTTGTGTTGATGAAAACGTCAAGATTCCTGATATGAAGTGGAATATTTACCGTGTAGGCGAGAGAATTGACGGGCAGATTGTCCTTACAGGCGATTTCAAAAGATATTCCGTGGATTTGCGGGATTTGTCCGCTGAAAATATAAGGTCATCTGCAACTGTTCTTGAAGGTTATGCAATGGCTTTTCAGTATACTCCTATTGTTTCGGGAGTTACCGATGAAAACGGAGATGTTTCTTTCAGAGGGCTTGAAAAGGGAGTTTATCTTGCAAGCGGCAAAAGAGTACAGCGTGGAAATTATTCTTACAGACCTTCACCTGTTATTATTGAGGTTGCGGATTCTTCTGAGCAGATTGTCTTGCCGAAATTTTACAGGACATCAGTTTTTAATGCCAGCAATGTTTCATATGAAGTGAAAAAAGTCTGGATTGATAATGATGATGCCTATGAAATGCGCCCTGTTGATGTAACTATCGATTTGTACAGGGACGGAGAATTTGTCGAAACAGTTACTCTCAGTGAGGAAAATGACTGGGAATACAGGTGGGTGTCAAGTGACCCGCTTGCTTCATGGAATGTTGTTGAACGTAAAATTCCGAGGAAATATGTTGTCAGCATTGAATTTAATTCAAAGCAGTATCTTATAAAAAATTCATATAACCCTGACATCGCTATTGACTGGGACGATGACCAGATAACTACTTCAACAACAACTACTACCACTCAGACACCTGATGTCGGCGGTGATGATGATTCAGATACCACAACAACTGCCACAACTCAGACTACAAACGATAAGGATAATTCAACAGATACACAGACTACTTCCACCGAAATCGTTTCCAACAATACAGATGTTTCATCTTCAAGTACCGAAAAATCGGGAAGTTCTGACAGTACCACATCATCTTCAACTACAACAACAGTTACAACTTCTGTAAGCGGCGGCGGAGACAATTCAGGCGGAGGAAGCCTGCCTCAGACGGGTCAGTTATGGTGGCCTGTAATTCCCTTGTCGCTGGGCGGAGTAATATTTATATTCATGGGAATAAAATTAAAATCAAAAAAGGAAAACAATGAGACTATATAAAATATTTATAGCAACAGGAACAATGCTGATACTTTCGGCATTGTTCCTTTGTTTGCATAATTTCATGGAAAGCGAAAAGGCTTATAAAATATCACAGGAAAATTTATCTGAACTGAAAAAATTAATACCTGAACCACCTGATGAAAATGTCAGTGTTTTTGATTATGATATCCCCGAAGAAGATATTTTCAAGCCTTATGATGAGGATAAAAACGAAAATCCAAAAGAAAAAGAAAAAATTTACGGCGAAGATGCACAGTCAGAATATCCCGAAATCACCTATATAACCGTCAATGAATATTATTATGTCGGTTATATTTCGCTTCCCTCACTTGGGATTGAACTGCCTGTTCTGGACGGCTGGAGTTATCCGAGTTTGCAGATTTCGCCCTGTCTTTACAGTGGAAATCCGCAGGATAATAATATGATAATTGCTGCACATAATTATAATAACCATTTCGGACAAATCGGAAATCTTAATTCAGGTGACGAAATTTATTTCACCGACTGCGACGGGAAAACTTATGGCTATAATATAGTAAATACGCAGTATATAGGCGGTTATGACGCTGACAGTATGTTCAGGGGAAGTGAAAACGAATGGGATTTGACACTTTTCACCTGTACACTTGACGGCAGAACAAGAGTTACTGTCAGGGCGCAGAGAATTGATTAGGAGGAAAAATGCGAAAATTAATATATTTAACAGTTTGCTTTCTTGCATTTTCTCTTGTCGGCTGTTCAGAAATTTCAGAAAATGCTCTTTCACCCTTAATGGGTCTTGAATGGTTCGGAAATTATGACGAAATTAAAAATCAATTAACCGATAAAGGTAAAAAATTAGTCGCAGAACGTGAAAAGAATGAACAGAAAATCAAGCAGAATATGCAGGATTATGAAAATATTCCTCTTTTTGAAACGGACTGCGATTTGACTCTTTGCTTTACAGAAAACGGACTTGTGGGATTTAATTATCATGACATTGATAAAAATAAAAATTATAAAGACTGGTTCAGCGTCCTCGAAAGTGAATACGGCTACCCCACAGAGGAAAGCAGCGGAATGGCTTCATGGTATGAAAATCCGCTCGGCAAGGATACGGCTGTCTATCTTTTTAACCTTGAGGAGGGTGTGCAGGTTTCATTTTATGCGTCTGCGGATTCGCCTGATAAATCATATAGCGGAAATATCCCCGCACCCGAAATCCGTACCCCGATAGTTCCTGTAACTCCTTCGGATTATTCGCAGAATTACAGTTCCACGACTGTTTCTTCAAATCAGGTCAGTGAACAGACAAATACAACTGTTTCAACAGATAATTTTTTTGTTGTAACCGATGAAAACGGGACTGTAATTTATAGTTCTGATAATCCGAATAATAATGATAATCCAAATAATAATGCAAACAATGGAGTTCAGGGCAGTATTTTCGGCAGTACATCAATGACAACGGCAGTTACAAATAATTCTTCAACAGTTTCAACGGTTTCAACTGCATCTGTTACAACTGTGGTCACTGAAATTCAGACCGTTGAAGAAGATAATTCGGAAGATTATTTAATTAACGGACTTGAATTTTACGGCAGTCCCGACAGTGAACGTGCTAAAATGTCACGTTATTCTCAGCTTTATGAGTACCGCACAGAAGAATCAGGTCAGCCGTGGGAATTAATCATGGAATATGAAAATGTCCGCTATTTAGGCAAAAATTGTGACAGCGTGCTTTGTTTTACAAGTCTCGGACTTGTGGGAATCAATTACTTTGATGCAAATGTAAACAACTATGATTTCTGGGTAAATAAATTATCCGAAATGTATGGCAGTCCCAATGAAACACAGTATGATTATTCTGTATGGAGCGGAAATCCTGTCGGTGAGGGTACTATGATTTATGTTTTTGTTTTGGAGGACGGTGTGCAGATATCATTTTTTGCAGACGATACAGGTTCAGAACTGGCATAAATTATTTTTAGAAAGAGAGTGTGAAATACTATGATTTATGAAATCAAAAATGAAAATATTTCAATTTCGGCTGATACTTTTGGTGCTGAACTTCATTCACTGAAATTTAATGGAATTGAATATCTCTGGCAGTGCGGAGATGCATGGAAACGCTATGCGCCGATTCTTTTTCCGTTTATATGTTCTCCGAAAGATAAAAAATATCTTGTTGACGGGAAAGAATACATGATGAAGGCAAATCACGGCTTTGCCCGTGATATGGAGTTTTCTTTTGTGCGTAAAACTGAAAATGAAATTGCCTTTGAACTGAAAGATAATGATGAAACTATGTCACAGTATCCGTTTAAATTCCGTCTGGAAGTTGCATATCAGATTTATGATGACGGTGTTGAGGTAAGGAATACTGTTGAAAATACTGATGATAAGCCGATATATTTTTATCTTGGCGGACACCCTGCATTCAATTGTCCGATAAATAATGAGGGCGAATTTTCGGATTATTACATTGAATATGAAAAATCAGAAAAGTTAAATCATCAGAACGGTATGGAGGTAAAGGAACTTGTTGACGGTCGCATACTCCCCGTAAGCAGGTCACTTTTTGACTATGATTCCATAATTCAGCCGTCCCCTGATTCGCATATAATCTCCCTTAAATCTGAAAAGTCAGAACACGCTGTAATTCTTGAATTTCCGCAGTCAGACTGTATAACTGTATGGTCTGCGACAGGAAACAATGATGCTGAATTTATATGCCTTGAACCGTGGACATCTGTACCGACAGATTTTGATAACGATGAACCTGAACTCTCAAAAAAATCCCATGCGGTTAAGCTTGAAAGCGGAAAAAGTTTTGACTACGCATACAGAATAAAATTGAAATAAAATAAAGGCTGTACGGAATACCGTACAGCCAATTTTTTAAAATATTGTTGTATTTCGTAGATACTCTGTCATAAAGAATGTTATGCGTTTGTATCATTTTCAATGCCATATTGAGATGCCATTCTCAAATATTCATTGGCAAGCTGTGTATCAATATCTGTACCTAAGCCATTAGTGTGACAGATTCCGAGACAAAACAATGCGTCCGCATGATGTTGTGCAGCGGCTTTCATGTACCATTCAACAGCTTTTTCATGGCTGAGTTCAACACCATATCCGTTGGCATAACATATTCCGATACAGAACTGAGCATCTGCATGATTCTGTGCAGCGGCTTTCATGTACCATTCAACAGCTTTTTCGTGACTGATTTCAACCCCGCAGCCGTTGGCATAGCATATTCCGATACAGAACTGAGCATCTGCTTGATTTTGCTCGGCAGATTCCATATATTTTTCAATGGAAAATTCTGGGTCTGCGCTTAATTTTTTTAAAAATTTTCTGTAAATACTTGAAGTCATTGAGCCATTATCGTTCATATTTTACCTCATATATATTTGGCAGAAATTTCATCGTTCCATACTTTTTCGACTTTTGGGATATCTCCTATAAAATTTCCGACCATGTATAATTTTCCGTTGCAGTCAACAGCACATATTCCTGAACGGCTGCATGAAACGGCAGATATATTTTTCCATTCACGGGCAGCAGAGCGGCCCATATCCAGATAAGCCTTGCATTTTCCTGCAAGAAGTATATTTCCGTCATTTGTCAGTCCGACAGCATATGAACTGTCCGCCGCTATATCTGCGATATTAGTCCAGTTTTCCGCTTCTGAACGTGGGTCATTCTCTCTGCCTGCAAAAGAAACTGTACCGTCATTGAAAAGGGCAAGGCTTAAATCATCAGCCGCAGCTATTGCCTTTACATTTTTCCATGAAAGGATTTTATCAATTACAGATTGTTCTATCATTTCGCCTGAAATTGTTACATTTCCATTTTTACTGAGTGCAAGCAGGTGATATGTACCGCTTGCAAGGCAGGAAATATTTTTCCAGTTCTTTATGTTTTTATCGGTACACAGTCCGACAGATACAACACTTCCGTCTTTTTTTACTGCATATGTGCAGTTCGGGGCGCATATGGCATGGGATATATCTGTCAGTTTGTCCGTATCGCACTGATTGTAACTGTTATCACCTGTAACTTTTATTTTTCCGTTTTTATAAACAATCAGGGAATTTCTTTCGCTTGAATCATAAAAAGCAACATCTTCATGAAATAAAATTTTCCCGCTGCCGTCAATCAGTGCAAGTCTGTTTGTTTCAGGCAGCATATAGGCGACAGAATTTCTTCCAAGAAAAAGATTTCTTTTTCCGATAAGTTCTGACAGATTTTTTTTTCTGAGTTTTGTCTTTTTTTCATTCACAATTTCCGACCAGATTTGTCTGCTGTGTCTGCCTGCGAACATTTTTACAAATGCATATTCAAATCCGCATTTTTTGCACATTAATTCATCTGATGAAGCATTATCCCTGATATTTCCGCATACAGGACATTCAGGCTTTATATTTTCAATCATCGGAATCCTCCTTTTTGATATAATTCTTCCAGAAATATGAAATCGGATAGAAATAATTCAGTTCATCGAGGGTGCTGTTTTTATCAGGAATAACAGAACCTGAAAAAACACCTATCATATTTCCGTCGTCTGCGGAGATGACAGGGCTTCCCGAATTTCCGTGCAGACCTGTTGAATCTATGTAATACCGCTGTATTCCGTTTACAGACTGTGCAGAAGCGATACGTCCCATAAATACACTTGCCGACAATTCATTTATATTGTTTCCCGTGAGCATAGTTCCGAGGGGATAGCCAATCAGGATAGTTTCTTCACCGTGTTTTATTTCATTTTCAGCAGGGCGGACAGAAATATTATGAAAATTCACACCGTTCATTTTAATCAGAGCCATATCACATTCTTTTATTACAGGTTCTGACACCGAACATTCAAACCAGCGGTAATTTCCTCCTGCCATTCCGGGAGAATATACTCTTGCCCTTACTTTGTCGCAACCTCTTACAACATGAGCGCAGGTAAGGACAAATCCGTCAGAAGTAATGATACTGCCTGTACCCTCGCCTGTTTTTGTGCCGTTTGTGAATGTCTCTATAAGCACAACGTTCTGAGAGAGACTTTCAATATTTTCACTTACATTGTCAAGGTTAATATGCATACCGTCTGTGCGTATAATTGAACTGTCCAGAAGAACAGATTCTTTTTTTATTTTTGCGACATTTTTATATTTTAACGGGATATCCTTTTCAGTCAGCAGGTCGATAACACCGTTCGGAGGGTCATTTTCCGTGCCGTATTCTTCATCAATCCGTTCAAGGAGCATATCGAGAGAATCGTGTATATAATTTCTTACAAATCTTGCGTTTCCAAATTCCTTATTTCCCGACAAAACAACCAGTTTAAAAACATTCAGCGAAATTTCCCTGTATTCACTGCTTGTTCTCAGGGGATAAGAACTGCCTATCTGCGGGATAAGGTTTGCTTTTGAACACATATCATCAAGTATTGAAAGAAGTTCGGAGGGGGTATAATCCTCAAAATTAATTATACTGTCAGCCGTACCGAAACGGCTTTTCAATCCGCTGTCCGCTCTGAAAAGCATTTTCATATCATAAGGATAGCCTGCGAGAATGATACAGGTATTTTTTACTATATCCACATCTTCAAGCACTGTAAGGAGTTTCTTTATGACAATTCTTCCGTTAGGGTTGACAGGGTCTGCAAGCTGATGAGCTTCATCAATGAAAAGAACTCCGTTTTTTGCAAGTTTTATAGTATTATTGAATTCGTCTGTATTTTCGGACATCTGACGAGCGGTCCTGATTATTACATGACCTTGTGAAACAGCTCCTGATGCTTTAAGGATACCGCCCATTAATTTGGCGACAGTAGTTTTTCCCACACCGGGGTTTCCGAGATAGCAATAGAGTCCGGGAATCACATTTTCTGATGACATTCTTCTGAATCTTCGTTCTATTGCCTTTATGGATTTTTTCACACTTTGAAGACCCGTCATTTTATCGAGTTCCTGCAATGCAGTTTCGGAGATTACTCTGTTGGAACTGAGGTATTTTCTGAGTTCTTTTGGGAACATTTCAGGAGTTATATATCTTCTTTTCAGAGTATATCTTCTTCCTTTTTCTTCAACGAATGTACTTGTAGTTTTTCTGTCTTTGGAGCATTTCCAGTTCTGGATTAGTTCACTGATGAATTTGTCTATTTCTTTTCCGTTGCCCCATGATTTTGAAGATTCACCGAGACCGCCCTTGTCGCTTCCCCAGTTAAGGAAAAAATCTGGGAGGAGCGATTCTGTTTTCCGGTCAAAGCATATACTTTCCCTTGTTTTCAGCCTGAATATATTCAGCATATCCTCAGGCATAAGGTCCTCATAGACAAACTGCTGCTGTAAACAGCTTCTTATTGACGGAAAGGATTTGAAAAGCATTTCCATACCTTCGACGGTATCGATGAACACAACGCATAAATCATTAAAATGTTTAGCCATTGCGCCTGCAATAACGCCGAGTGCTTCTGTTCCGAAACTGTTATCATGGCTGTTTCTTGGCAGCATTGCACTTGGATTTGTAACTGCAAGAGTTCCGCCCATTGCTTTTTCGATGACAGTTCTTGTTTTTATGGCGGTCTGTCCGACATAACCTGCTTCAAAATCGGCTTTTCCCGCAAAAATCACCTCATCTTTTTCGAGAAGTCCGAGTTCATAAAATGCCGCAGAAACTATTTTTACAGAAAGATGTCTGCCTGTTCCGACAGGTCCTGCAATTGAGTAGCACATTCCGACTTCTGAAACAGAATCGAAAAATACTTCATTTTCATCTTTTGTATATTTTGAGAGTACATAGTTGACAAGGGGTTCTTTGCCGTACAATTCCGAAAGCATTCTGCGTGGTGAATTTTCCTGCGGAATTTTTTTACCGACAGGTCCTGCAATACTTTCAAAACTTCTGGGGATATCCAGTGCTGTGAGAGTTCTTCTTCGTTCAGCGGAGATTTTTTCCACCTGATTTTTTGATACGATGCTGTTTTCATCGCCTGTGATTTCCCTGTTCATTCTCAGTGTTCTTGCGGCTATTGAACCGGGCAGGTAGACATCTCTTATAAAGCCGCCGTTTCCGAAATTTTCGGGCTTATGTTCAAGAAATGTATTCAATGCATTATATGAACGTTCCAGATAGCCTTCCTCAGTAATTTCGCCTTTTGCATCTGCCATATCTTTCAGAATCATAACAAGTTCAGATGCTGAATAGTCATCAAATCTTATCCTGTGATTCACGGGAAATCTTCTTGAAAGTCCTGCATCGACATTTAAAAATCTGTTCATTTCCGATGTATAGCCTGCACATATAAAACAAGTATCTGAACGTATCTCAGGATCTTCAATTATAGGGACTAATGCCCTTATGATAGAATGACCTCTTTCATTCTGTTCAAGCTGATGTGCCTCGTCAATGAATAAAATACCGCCTCTTGCATCATCTACAATATCATTCAGATTTACTGAACCGTTAAGCAAATCTGCCGCTTTACATTCTGTAACGTTATTGACTTTTCTTCTGAGAACACCGAGATGACCGAGAATTTCCCCCATTTTTCTTGCAACAGTAGTTTTTCCTGTTCCGGGTGCGCCTGAAAAGATATAATTTCCGGGGGCTTTTTCCTCTGCTCCCCACAGAATATTTCTGCTCAGTTCTTTGAGAAATTTTTTAACATTTTTAAGACCTATAAGCTTATCTGTTTTTTCGAGGGCTTCTTCAAGGCTTTTGCTTTTCGGAGAGAGGCAATATCTGAGGTTATCGGGAATATCTTCGATATCGAGCTCCATAGTATCGGATATGATATTATTTACAGCCATTCTCACGCTGCATCGTTTTTTCATTGCGGTGAGGAGGGTTTCAGCTTCGCCTGCATTTCCCCAGCCTCTTGTTCTTCCGCCGACCCATGCTTCGCAGAAAGTCGGGAGAATGTCCTCAAATTTTTTGCTGAAAACTATTTTCCTGCTGTCATTTGCCGCATTGAGTTTAAGTATCTGAAGCATTTCGTCTGCTGTATAGTCAGGCAGGACATATTCCACAGGAAATCTTCTTGCAAGTCCGTCATTTTCTCTCATCATTCTGTCAATTTCATTCGGATATCCTGCAATTACTACTGCAAATTGTCCTTCATAGGTTGACATATCGCTTACAAGCTGATTTATTGCTTCGATTCCGTGCTGATTTGTTGTCAGGGAGTATGCTTCATCAATGAAAAGGACTCCGCCCATAGCTTCCTGAACTCTTTCACGCACAAGTCTTGCAGTATCACCGACATACTGTGAAACGAGGTCTGATGCTGTACATTCAATAAGCTGACCCTGCGGAAGCAGTCCGAGTTCATAGTATAACATTCCCATAAGTCTTGCAACAGTAGTTTTTCCTGTTCCGGGGTTGCCTTTCAGTCTTATATTGAGGACATGACCTTTGAGTTTTATATTTTTTGCGACAGGTGCAAATCTGCTGAAACTTATATTTTTTCTGTCCTTTACAGAATTTTGCTGTTGATGTGCATACCATTCCTTTATGTCGGTTTTCACGCCTTTTTTAATGACATTTCCGTCTGAATCGAGCAAATCATTCATACCGACAAGGCGGTCGAGCTGCTGCATTGGGGGGAGGTAATTAATTTCACCTGTAAATTCCCGCCAGTTTCCGACAGTTAAAACTCTTTCGGGATTATCCGAGGAACATCTTTCAAGGCGTGTGAGAAGCTGACCGAGTCCCCATTTCTGTCTTGCACAAGATGAGGCGAGTATTTCTGAAAGGGGCTGTATATCGCCCGGTGACACCCTGAAATTACTGTCATGGCGGAATCTGAGAAAATTAAGGAGATTTTTTATTTCGCTGCTGTTCGGAGTTCTCAGCGAGATTACCCTGTTTGTTTCAGGCGAACCTGTTTCTATTCTGCTCAGAAGAACATTCTGTACAAAACGAGCCCACTGATTTGATGCTCCGCCGAGACTTCTGCCAACACTTTCAATCAGAGTTGTAATGGAGGTGTCACGGAATATATAAACAACAATACTGTGATTTGAACTGTGATATGATTGCAGTTCTTCAAGGATAGCCATTTCATGTACGCCCATTGAGCTTATAAGTGAATCGACATTGCTGAGTATAAGGGCGCAGCGGTGTTCAGATGAACGCAGGAGGGTTGTGACCTGTTCCCAGCTTGAATCAATTGCCTGACGACCCATGTGCAGAGGTGAATCATTCGTATTGTTTTGCGGTGCAGTGCTGACGGGATTATTATTCAGCGGCGGACGGTTATCTGTGCGCCGTCTTCTTCTGTGACCGAGAGGTGTTGTTGAGATAATTTCTTCACCTGTACGGATATTGTTGTTCACCTTTTCAGCACGGGAATAATTTCCCCGCAGAATGTCGTATGACTGCTGGTCGTAACAAAAGAGCATATTAACGCTGTCCAGAAAGAATACTGCATCAAATCCCTGTTCATGGCGAAGATAACGATGCAGTTCATACTTAATGTCAGACAATTGAAGCATATCATTGCAGTACTGGTCGTTTGTATATCCTGTGACAATATAATGACCGTCCAGACAAAGTTCAATATCAAAGTATGAATTGTTCTTGGCAATCATTCTGCTTAATCCTCCTTATGATTTAATTACTGCTTCTGCGATTTGTATGTACCGGTCTGACGACATCTACATTATTTTCAGTTCTCCACTGCTGCATATCTGCACATTCAACCCTGTCGGAAACAGAATTTTCAAATCCATGAACTGTTCTTACCTCTGTCTGTTCAAGTCCCAGTTGTGAGAGTGAGGACAATACACTTCGGGCGATTCTGTCGCCGTGTTCTTCATTAAGAGTTCCGTAGTTCAGTATATCTGATTCAAGATGATTTGCAAGTGTTCCGTCATTGGATATAACGGGTGTCTGAGTGATTACCAGTTCAAAGCCTGTAACATTGTTTCGCAGGTGCAGGCGGTGAGCCGCTCTCATATCATTTCCCTGATAGCTGTGGTCTATGAGTGTAAGACCCTGAGCCTGAAGCTGGTCGGCTATATCCTGAGCTATTTCGCCTCTGTCCTGACTTGCATAGAAAGCTTCTGCTGCAAACATTGTTGTATCGTCAATTTCTCTGCTGAGTTGTATTCCTGCTGAACGCAAATCATCGAGGTCTTTTATTGTAAGCGAATCGACTATATCAATCTGATTTTCGAGAGTTGAAAGTCTTCTGCCGAGAAGTGAAAGGTCACCGTCTGTCCAGTTATCGACATCGACAGATGCATTTTCCTCATCGGGGAGTGAAAGTATACGGCTTGCATCGAGCTGTGCATTTGTTGCGTCCATGACCTGTCTTGCTGCCTGATAATGCATGAGCCATTCCTGTTCGGCTTTGATGATGTCATTTCTGAGGCGTATGGTACTTTCGAGGGCGAGTCTTGCTTCTCTTCTGGCTGTGGCTGAATTTTCGGGCATTTTTTCAGCGTCCTTTATTTCTCTTTTTGCGGAACTGATAATTGTTTCAAGTTCTTCGATTCTTCCGGGGCAGAGAAGTTCTGTACGGTAATTTGTGCGTATATCATCGAGCAGAACCTGAATCATCTGCATATATTCCCTTGACATATCGAGCAGTATATCCTGATTCTGTATACTTGTGCGTACAGATTCTTCAATGCTGTTGAGCTGTGAGCGGATATCCTGAATATCGTCCTGTATGGATTCTTCCATTTCGTGAATCTGTCTCTGGAGATTCTGATTATTTATCTGCATTGCAGCTTCTATGCGGCGGTTATTGGAATCCATTGCGGCAGAAAAATCTGCTCTTGTGCGGTTGATTGAGTCCTGAAACTCAGATTTTGTGCGGCTGATTGAGTCCTGAAATTCAGATTTTGTCCTTGACAGTGTTTGTGTAAAATTTCTGTTGAGTTCATTTATACGGTTTTCGTTATGTTGGTTTATTGTTTTAATTCTGTTATTGCTGTCAATAACGGATTTGCGGAGTTGTTCCCTGAGAGCCTGAGTTTCCTTTGATGCAGCCTTTGTCTGTTTATTAAGCATATTGTTCAGGTTGTTTATGGAGTTATTCATACTGCTTATTCTGTTTCTGTAATCGGAAAGTGCGGCATCATTTTTTGCATTAAGCTGATTGAGTATTCTGTTGCTTTCCTGAAGGCTTGAAGCTTTTGCAGCACGTTCTCTTAAATTTCTGAGTTCATCAACTGAAATCTGTGTATAGGTAGTTTTTCTTCCGCTCATAATTTTCTCCTCTTTTCATTTATGGGTATACCTATTTCGTGGACATAAATACCGTGATAAAATACCTGCATCTGTCTGTTATCCTGACCGTATTCACCGAGGCAGTCCTTATACAAATCTGTCAGGGGGATTATCCTCTGATTACTTGAACCACGCAGACTTTTTCCGTCATCGAGTTCCTGTATATATTCGCCGTCAATCAGGAGGTCAGTTCTGTCGAGCAGGCTTTTCATATTCATATCTGTTTTTAATTCCTCATATCTGAAACCTGTGTATACTATTATGCCCATTTTGCGTTTTGCGTGGATTTTGTCGATAAGCTCTGAAAGCGGCTGAGCCTGCAAAAAGGGTTCTCCGCCGCTTATTGTAAGTCCTTCCGCATCTGAAAGGGCTATTTCCAGAGCAAGGGCATTAATATTTACAGGTGTTCCTTTTTTCATATCCTGTGCATTTTCAGCTATACAGCCTTTGCATCTTCTGTTGCAGCCCTGTACCCAGAGGACATATCTTATGCCATGACCGAGGACTTTGACATTGTTTTCCTTCATATAGACATAGATGAATTTTTCCATATTTCACCTATTGATTTGCACGTTTTTTAATGCGCTGCAAATCTTCTTTTGAAGCCTGAGTGCATACATCTATAATGCTGTCGAGTCTGAGCAGGCTGTTTCTTATATCGGCAAAAAGTTGTCTGACAGATTCAATCTGTGCAGGATTGAGAGTATTTCTCAGGGTTTCGTTTTCGGGATATGAAATATTTTTAATCATTGCAGAAAGAGGTGTTTCATCGGCATCAAACCAGTTTTTGTATTCGCTGCGTTTTTTGTCACATTCTGAGATATTTTCTGTGAGGGTATCTGCGACATTCTGCACCTGTTCAATTTCATTATGATAATCGTCAGCAATATTTTTTAATTCTTCTATAAAGGAACTGATAAATTTAATTGAATCGGCTGAAAGTCTTTTCTTTTCGCTGTCGTAGATGATATTCTGTTTTTTCAGGCTTTCAAGGCGGTTGCTGAGAATGTCGACTGCATTGCTGTTATGTTCAACTATTGGTGTGAGTTCGGCTATTTCCTGTTTTAACTGCTGTTGTTTTTCCTCGCTGCAATTTATTTCTGCGGATTTAAGTTCTTCAAGCTGTGTTTTAAGTTCTGAGAATTGCTCATGGAGAGCTTTTATATTTTGTGGCTGGTTATCTATTGCAGTTTGAAGCTCTTTTATTTTTAATATTTCGGCTTCAATTTTTTCTGAAATTTCTCTGCGTTCTTCTTCAAGTTTTTCAGATTTTTTTTGCTGTTCTGAGAGTTTTTGCAGGAGTTTGCTGTTTTCTTCTTTCTTTTCGGAAAGTATATAGGGAGAATAGTCTTTCAGCATATCTTTAAGACTTTCCTCGATGCCTTTTAATTTTTCGAGTTCGGACTTTATTCTGTCTGTTTCCTGTTTCAGTTCATTACATTCTTTTTCTTTGGAGTTGTATTCTGCCGTGACAGAATCGAGTTCACGCCTGTTAATGTTTATTTTCTCAATTTTTTCTTTCAGGTTTTCTGAAATTTGTGAATCCGTATTCTGAGGGCTGACGATATCGACAGATTCAATTACCTGTCTGGATATGTTCATATAGTTTGCATAAACAATTTCAGAAAAATTCCTGTCTTTATCTTCTCTGAGAGTTTGCAGGGCAATTTTAAGGAGCGCACTGCATGAGAGAAGAATTGAATCAAGGAGTTGTTCATCATCAAGCGATGTAATCTGCGAAGCCTGTTGTTTAAGCTGACGTTCAATCAGACGTTTTTCTCTATCATTCATAATATCATATCACCTCATGTACTGACGATTGGTATACTGTAAATGTTTTCGGGTGAACATATGCGACGGAGCAATAAAACGGGTTTGTCGTTGAAAATTCCAAGTGCAAGCTGAATAACGTCAAAGTTCGGTGCTGAAATATTATAGGGAAGTTTAAATTCTTTTACCGTTGAATTTATTTCGATTTTCAGCGAATCGTCTGCAGAAATAAAGACGGGTTCGGAATAATCGGGATTTTCAAATAATTTTTTATCCTGTTCTTTTTCGGAAAGAATTTTTTCTGTGCATTGGTCATTTGTGGCATTGTAATAGCGGAAGCTTATATCATACCCGAATACAGATTTACTGCGGAGTTTCTGTTTTCCGATTTTGATAATTTCGGTCGGATTATCGGTGTATGAAGAATTTACAAATCTTTCATCGGCGAGAAACGGGTCAAACATCATTTCGGATTTGATATAGTAATCAGCAAATAAACAATCCGAATAATCTCCTGCAATTATAATTCTAAGGGAATCCTCATCAATAGAATTTTTAGTGAACATTTTGAAAAAGAGTTCAGTCAGTCTGATAATTTTTTCCTTTATGGGTGAAAATGACTTTTCAAACTGTGAAGCTGTGATATTATAGTCTGTTTCTTTAAGTATAATATTGTCAATCTGTCCGCCTGACCTGAAAAATATTTCCGCAGATGCGTTTATTTCTTTTTTATGTTCAGTCCAGTACTCCCTGATTCTGTATCTGTCAAATTCGTTTAATATCTCTGCAAGGCAGGAAGCAAAGTCACGTTCAAAGCTTTCATTTTCTCCGAGAGAAACAGTGTCTGTAATCTGAAATTTCCCGTTATTTCCGCAGGAACACAATCCTGCTGAATAGCTGTCAATATCAATAATCAGAGACCTGACGGGAAATTCAATATCGGAACTGTTCACTTTGCTCATATCATAAGCCGCCACTGCCTCAAAAACTGAAATATCCATATATCCTCCTGTATAACATCAGCATAAGTTTATGTCAGTTTGAGTAATTTTTTATCTTAACTTCAGCGGGTATAATGACATCATCATCGCCGTCATCGGTTGCTTTTTTGATTATTCCGGGGACTATGCATCTTTCAATGACTGCATTGTCGAAATCATAATAATCATCATCTTCTACTGCCGAGTGTAATATCTCGTCAAATTTTTCATTTTCCTTGGGATAGAATACATACATTCCGAATCCGCTGAGTGACTGTTCAAACTTTTTAAGGAACTTTGTGAGTGTAATATTCAGTCTGTTAAGTCCCTCAACTGTTGATGGTGATGCTGTCATTCTGTCATGCATATCATTTTGTTTATCATTGTTATACTGATACAGAGCCTCCTCTGTTATCAGTCGGTCAACGTTGATTGTTTTGTAAAGTTCTGTGTATCTCTGAGCGATATCTTTAATCTCTGACGGATAGAGTGATGCCTGCCATTTGTGAAGATGATTATAAAACTCCTGTTTGAATCCGTTAAGTGACTGAACCCACATGGCATGAAATTCATTTGTCTTATCGCACATTTCATTGTGAATTTTTTCAATATCGCCCGCACGATTTTTTGAATCTTTGGCAATATCATAGAGTTCCTGTTCACATTCCTGTTTATATTTTTGTCTGTCCTTGTCAAGATATTGTTTTATAATTTTATTTTTTTCGCTGATAGTCTCAGCTTTGAGATTTCTTTCAGCCTGTTCTTTAATTTCGTCAGCATCTTTTTCAGCTTTTTCTTTAATTTCATCAGCCTGTTTTTCAGCGTTTACGGTAATTTCATCAGCCTGTTTTCCTGCGCTTCTGATAATTTCGTCAGCCTTTTCTTTTGCCTCGCTGATAATTTTTTCAGCCTGTTTTCTTGCTTCGGAGATAATATTTTCAGACTTTGCTTCTGCGGAGCTGAGTATGTGGTTTTCATTTTCTTGGATATTTATTCTGATTTTTTCAGTCTCATTTTCAGCATTTCTGATTATACCGTTTTCTGTTTTTTGGTTATTGGCAGGACGGTTATTTCTGAGACTGTCGATATATTCAAGATGTTTCTCTCGTCCGACAGCTATAAATTCCATTACATAGTCAGAAATATTATTGTTAATCTGAATTTTTTTTTCGCTTTCTGTCCAAAGCACTTTATCGTCGTCAATAGTAATATTCGGCAGATAATAGAGAGAAATAACTGTTTTTTCTCCGTTTAACTCTTTCGTTGCAGTTATAAAAACAGAAATAATAATTGCGTCAACATAACTATTTTTGTAAAGAGATTTTTCAATATTCTCAGCAAACGGAGAAAATCCCTGTGTTCTCATTTCTTCAATGATTTTGTCTTTTAGCTGGCTAAAATATGTTGGTATGTTATGATAACTCCCTCTGTATATGCATTTGTACATATTTTCACAGATTGCCATTGAGTCATCTTTATTGTTTTTTGATATAAAAAGATTCATAACTTACCTCCTAAACAAGTTCTGAAATTTTATCAGATGTGCTTTTGACTGAAACTTTTCCTGATTCAGTACGGCAGGTAATTCTGATATTGTAGTCTTCCAGAACATTCATACTTATACGGACTGTTTCATTTGGTTTTGCTTCAAATGGTATGCGGATTATTTCGGTGCATTTTTCGACATTGGCAAAATCCTGTTTTAAATCTTTACTGTTTGAGCGGAACACTCTCAGTTCAAAACGTGATGACGGAGATACAAGGCTGATTTGTTTTGATTCTGTTCCGAGAGATGTCTTGCTTTTTATCATAAACTGCACTTTTCCGAGTAAATTTTCTTCGGAGGGAATCCAGATACCGTAGCCGTGCTGTGTGAGCTGTTCGAGAATTGGTGAAGGCTGCTCAGTTGAATGAGTATCTTTTTTCACACGGGAAGACTTGTCATCTTTGGGCATTGTCTGCGGTTTTGTCCTGCCATATCCGAAACGTGCAGCACCATAGGATACCGCCTCACTTGGACGGTATATGACTATGGGGATATTTTCTTCCGCAAGCATGGATTTAAGCCCTGATGATACCATAGGCATAAGGCTTGCACCGCCTGAAAGCACAACTGCATCAATTGATATATTTTGCTGATGTGCACGTTCGATTACTTTTTCCACAAGCTCAAATGTCTGCATGATAAGGTATCTGCTCAACTGTTCAAAACGTTCTCTTGTAATTTCTACATCAACGTATCCTCCGTTTACTAAAATCTGGCATGAACTTACTCTGTTGTCAGAAAGTTCATGTTTCATATTTGAGGCAGAAATTCTAATAGCTTCTCTTGCATTGCCGCTGTTTGGGACATAATCATACTGTTCTCTCAATATACGGCAGATTTCGTCATATATTACGAGGTCGAAATTTTTTCCTCCCACTTCGGGCAGACCGTCATATATATGCATTTTATATGGCTGTCCTTTGCTGTTTGCGGTAACGACAGCAGTATCAAAAGTTCCGTGACCGAGGTCATAGACAAGGGCTGTAAAATTATCTTTTTTGATGCGTATATTTTCGTGAGCGATATTCTGCATATAGTTGAGATAATCTATTGCAACAGCAGCAGGTTCGGGAAGTCTTCCGACAACATTTATTTTTTTACCGTTAAAACTGATATTTTCTATACTTTTCTGCATCATATTGAGGACATCAATATCATCTGCAAAAGAGGCAGGAAATGTAAACACTATGTCATACACAGGTTTTTCACCACGGTTTTTTCTTTCTTCATTTCCAAGTTTTATCAGGTCTCTTACTATTGCGGCATATAAGGAATATGCCGAAACGGCGGAACTTATACCTGATATTGTGAGTTCGCCTTCTTTCAGTCTTGTTTTGACGGCATGAATAATTTGTTCAGAGCCGCTTTTTTGGTATTTACTTGCAGCGGCACGGTCTGAAAAGACTTCGATTACTTTTCCGTCAGGCGGTGCAACGTATGCCGAAGTAGGCATACCGTTTGCGTTAAGGTGATATTTTGACGGAAACATGGGAATCGGGTCACAGGCAACATTATTGAGCATTGAAATAAAGCCGAATCCGTTTCCTATATCACAGCCGAAAACCTCGTTAAAACTTTTGGATTCTTTATTCTGTTCAGGTTTTTTTTGCGGTGAAGATTTATCGGGCAGTATGCTGAGAGCAGTTGCTTTCGGAAATCTTTTCAGGAAATCAGGCATATACTCTTCTACGATTGAACAGTAATACTCAGCCTGTGCTTTCTGAAAATTTTCTTCATGGGCACTTTCGTTTCCATATTCCTGTACACCTTCAAACATAAGGCGTTCTCTTTTGTCCATTTTCTTTTTTATTCTTAATATTCTTATGCACTGATAGAAAGTAGGGGCATCGTACATTTTGCCCTCCTGATTAGTTCTTGCTTCGTCCCACAGTCCTTCATTCCAGACAATCCATTTAATCATGTAATGGGTGATTTTTCTCAGATTCATGAGAGCCTCATTGTAATCACCGAAAGATACCTGTCTTTTTACTTTTTCAAGGACAGATTCAAGTGAATCGCTTGTTGATTCAGCCATATTTTACCTCCTATTTTGTGCTTAAATTCTGCAATTGGACGTGTGCCTTTTTAAATGGCAGATTCGCAACTGAAGTATCACGGGCTTCTATGGTAAGTACGCCTTTTTTATCGACAACCAGTCTTGATTCATGCGGGTGACCTGCGGGAACTTTTCTTCCGTGTTCAATAGTGACGGACATAATTTTTGTAAAGTCTCTGTCAGGTTCATTCGGGTCGGGGTTAGTTTTATTTGCCTCATAGACTTCAAATGTTGAATATGTTCCTTCTGCAAGTTTATATGAACTGATACACTTACTTGTAAAAGGTATTTTTGTACCTGCGGGTATGAATGTAGTGATATAGCCTTTGCCGTCATTGGCATCTTTGTAGTATCTTACTCCCAGATTGTAATTAACTCTCTGCACAACGTTGCGTGCTTTGTTTGGAGTTACATCACTTATTTTTTCATTTGTTCCGAATCTTGCTGCTCCGTAGGCTATTGCACGGCTTGGGCGGAAGAAGATTATTTTTCCCTTATACTGGGGGAGAGCCTTTTCAAGTTCACGCATTACCATGGGCATCTGGCTTGCGCCGCCTGTAAGCAGTATTATTTCGGGTTTCTGGTTAGGGTGTTCATTAAGGATATTTTTTGTTGCATTAACAGTTTTCATGAGCAGGTCATGAGAAGCTTTTTCAAATTCATCTCTTGTTATATTTATGTCAATATAGTCATCTTCAACGTATATCTGGGTAAATCCGTCATCTGACGAACTTAATTCGACCTTTATTTTTTCGGCTTCTTCTTTAAGGAAAGCCTCTGTGTTATTACTTAACTTTCTGTTTATTTTTGATTTCAGAAGATTGAACATAATCTCATCAAATTCCGCACCGCCGAGGTTGGAAATACCTCTGTTGTTGATTACATCATAATAATAAACATGACCGTCGCTGTCTTTTTTTCCTTTTGGGTATGTTGAAACGATGCTCAAATCAAATGTACCGCCTCCAAGGTCGTAAGTCAGAACCGTTGTATCCTTGTCTGATTTGGCAAATTCAGCGAGATAGTCAAGGGCTGCCGCAGCAGGTTCTGTTATTGTGCCGAAAACTTTCAGGTGTTGTCCGTCTTTGAGGGTAGCTTTTTCGACAAGTTCAATAAGTCTTTGTCTCTGGGCAGAGTTATATGTAGCCGGGTATGAAAGGGAAATGATATTGGTTGTCACGAGCCACCTTTGCTGCATTTGTTCATTGGCGAGTCTTACGCAGTATTGAATCAGTTCAACAATAGCATCGTCATATGATATATTTCTGTCATCGAGTTTTATATTTTCTCCGAGGTGACGTTTTAAGTATCTTAGCCTGTTCTGATATGGTACAGCTCTTCCTGTAATTGCTTTTTCTCCGAGCATGATACCATTTTTTTTGGAATAGTAATAAACACTTGGTATTCCGTCCTGTAATTTGGGTGGAAGCAGGTCATAAACCTCTCCGCCCATTCTTGTTCCTATATCAAAATCTGAAATATAGCAGGTAAACGAATTGAAATTTCCAAAGTCCAATCCAATAATCGGCTGCATTTTAATTACCTCCTGTGACATTCATTATATTTATTGCTTAAAGTATACAATACTCTTACAATTATAACATATATATTTCATAATAGCAAGTATTTTTATAAAATAATATTCAATTTTGTTAAATCTCACAATAATTTATTGTGTTTTTTGTGCAAAAAAAGGCTGTGTAACTATCCTGTCACGTAGCCTTATCTTATTATGAAAGTCGAGCCATAACGTCTGAGTAGCTTGAAAGAACATCATATACATTTATGGTATTGTTATTAGTTTTCTGTATGAAATTATTGCTGTCATAATTCTGATAAATTTCATTTTAATTCCTCCTGAAAATTTTCAAATGATAAATTATAAAATAAATATTTAACTGTCACAATTCATTATACATATCATGACAGACATATGTGTGTCTTGTTAAAAAATATGTCAGAATACACCTGACGGATTTTTTACTTTTTTATATGTAATAGTTGTGTATTTTGTCTAATTCTGCCCTGATGTCATCAATCAGCGGGGCAGGGGAAAGAACTTTCACCCATGCTCCCTGCGAAAGCAGATACATTATAATTCCACGTCCATAGTTTACTTCTGCCTCGATGATATATTTATTGCTGTCCTTTTCGATTATTTTTGCAGTTGGGAGTCTGTCAAGTACAGCCTGTACTGAAAGCCCTGTGAACTCAAATTTTATCTTTATATTATCCCCTGGGAACATGAACTGATTTTTTTCACGCAAATCGCCCTCATCAAAGTCATATTTTCTTTCAAGCTGAAATTTTTCACGGTGTTCCGTTATTGCAGAAATTCTGTCTATCCTGAAATATATCGGCTTGAAATTTTTATCATCAGATTTATAAGCTATCATGTAAAAATAGTATTCGCTGAACATCACGGCTACAGGTTTTATCTTATGCTTTACCTCGTCACGGTTCATCTTGAAATATGTTATGGTAATCATTTTTTTGCTTTCTATTGCACTGATAATCCTCCACAGATTATCAATAACGCTCGGACAGTCTGATTTTACTTCATGGTAGTGATACACTTCTTTTCGGATAATGTTTTCCATTACTGTTTTATCAGAAATAGTAGTGAATTTTTTAAGTTTTGAAATGATGTTCAGTATTTCCTCTTTATTCAAAGACCTGCTTCCAATGAGTATTTCCACAATTGCAAAAAGTTCCTTGTTTTTCAGAAATTCATCATTACTGAGTATATATGCCTTTTGCTTATATGAATAATTCAGCTCAGCATTATTCATCAGTTCACGGTGTTCCGAAAGAAAATTCTGTATCTCTGAAATGTCACGGCTTATGCTTTTTGAAGATACTCTATATTCGTTGGCAAGTTCCTGAATCTTTACGGCTTCCCCTCTCAGCGAACGCATGAATATTTCAAGTATCCTGTCAGTTTTTTCGTATTCCATTTTTCTTCCTCCTGATAGTATTTTATCTATTATAACATACTATATGGACAAATGTATGTCCTGATTAAAAATTTTCTGGAATTTGTGTATAAGATATTAAAACACTTGATAATTTAAGAAATATATGTTATAATATAACAAGCGTAAGGAAATGTGCGCCATTGATGTGGGAGTGAATGAAGTGAAACGTAATATATTGTATGCGATAAAGAATTTAGTTAATTATCATTTGTTATTTTCAAATGAGCATATTGCACAAATTCAAGTATATTTAAAAGGAAATTGATATGGAAAAATTAGTGTTATTACATTTTTGTGTTCAGCTACTATTTGCAATAATTTATTTAGTATGGCAGTTTTTTTGGGATTTTTGCAGTGAAAAAACAATGACACGTATTATTTTAATTATGGATATTTTTGAAACAATTATCCTTGTCGGAACAAGATTCTGTAATTTAAGTAAAATGGGTATATTGGCATTGGGCGGTTTTTATATTATTGAAATGATTTTACTTTCTCTACAATTTATATTTGCTGATTTGGGAATATCTATAAAAATTAAGAGTTTATTTTTCTTCATACTATATGGTTTCCTTTTTTGTTATGATGTACTTAATGTTAATCTAATCATAAAGATAATAGAATCAGATAAATTTATATATATTGATAACTTTTTGAGAAATTCTTGGTTTGGAGAATTATTATCTGGAATATTAATTGCAGGATTTAAAATTCTTTTTGTCAATTGGCTAAAAAAAGAAAATGATTAATGCCAAAATCATCAGCATGAGAATTACTGTTTTTGGAGTTATACTGCCAGCACGTTATCTATGATTATTTTCAGTAACTAATTGAATTTCATTTAGGAAATTGTCGCAATGATTTAAAATAAAAAAGCCGCAAATACGCTGTATAACGTATTTACGGCTTTTATCATGCGTCAAATAATATTTAAAAATACGCATATTCAAGTAGTGGAGGCGATGCATGACCTCCTGTTTCTGCGTATTTTTAAGATTTCCGCAGTGCGACAGCACGCAGAATCAATGTTTTTCGAGGTGGCAAGGTTTCAAAAAGTGATAGCAGTTAATGCATTTTATATCGATTTACATACAACATTCACCACTTTTCAAGTTTTTTCATGGCTTGAAAATTAGAAACATCATAAAACAGGTTTCAAATAAGCTACAAAACGACTTTTGAAGCCATGGTAGAGCTTGTAAGAGACTCTGCTATCACATCCTTTAGGGGGCTAAATATTTTTTGCCGCTTTCGTGTCATGCCCCAAACTGGCAAAAAATACTGCCACCCCCAAAAGCTATGGAATTCAGGCACTTTTCTTGACTTGATTCATAAATTTCTTGGAAAGTGGTGATGCAACATTTTTATTTTTATCAATAAAAGCAATTGCATTTCATTAAACTTTATTTATTAAAATAATATAGTTTTGCTACGTATATGGTATCTCTCTTGGCAACATCCATGAAGAATTAGGAACATTACAGACATTGTTGGGATTTCCTTCTGCAACTATTTTACCACCTTTATCACCTGCATTTAATCCAAAATCTATCATATAATCAGCAATATCTGCTACGAATGAAAAGTTATGCTCAATAATAACTATTGTGTTTCCCATTTCTTTAACCGACAAGATAACTTTCTTGATTTTTTCTATGTCGAGCATACTTAGTCCAGCAGTTGGTTCATCAAGGATGAATAATGTCTTTTTGGTAGCACTATTTCCCAACACTTTAGCTAATTTTATTCTTTGTGATTCTCCACCAGATAGATGCATTGACATTTGACCTAAGCTAAGATAGCCTAACCCTATGTCTATCATGCATTGCAATTTATTGTAGATTTGTTCTTCATCCTTGAAGTATTCAATAATATCTTGAATTTGTGAAGAAAGTAGTTCATAGATACTTTTTTCATGATACTTAATACTTAATATCTCAGGCTTGAATCTTTTACCTTTGCATTCAGGACAGGTTACATATGATTCAGGAAGATAATTTAATTCTATCTTTAATACACCGTTTCCTTGACAACATTCACATCTTCCACCTTTTACATTCATACTAAAATCAGAGGGAGAGAATTTTTTTCTTGATACTTTGGAGTATATATTACGTATATCATCAAAAATGTCAAGATATGAGACTATTGTGGAACGAGAATTTTTACCTATTGGTTGTTGATTAACACGCTGTACACCTTTGAGAAATTCAAGTCCTTCAACTTGTGAACAATTAACTGCTCGCCTAGCCGAAATACATTCTTCAATTACAGTAACAAGTGAACTTTTTCCAGAACCTGATACTCCTGTAATACATGTAACTTGCCCCACAGGTAAGGAAACACTTTGACTATGAATATTGTGAAATTCTATATTTTTTATTTGTATGAATTGAGAAAATGATTCATACTGCAACTTAAACTTTACTTTAGGTAATTTATATTTTGGCTTACCACTATACACAAGTTCACCTCCACCTAATCCTCCTACTGGACCAAGTTCGATAACTTGCTCTGCTTGTGTTATATAATAGGGATTGTGTTCAATTGCTATCAATGTATTACCTTTTTTTACAAGATTTTTGGAGGCATCGATTATGTTACTTATATTGTGTGGATGCAACCCCCTACATGGTTCATCAAGAATATAAACCAATCCTCTTAATGGGCAATTAAGCTGGTTAGCAATTCTGATTCTTTGTATTTCCCCACCAGAAAGTGTTGGAACAGAACGCTCAAGACTAAGATAATCAACATTAAGCATTATAAGGCATTCAGTCTTATTTTTTATGTTTGCTACAAGTTGTTCAATTTGTGACGATATTTGGCTCTTTTTATAACGCTGGCTAAGCTTCTCCAGCCATGTTGATATTCCACTGATTTTTATTTTTTCTACTTCTGCAATATTCATGCCACAGAGACAGACTTTAAGAATATCCTTTTTCAGTTTTAAACCATTGCAGTGAGAGCAAGGTTTCTTAGTCAAGTATTTTGCTATTGAAATCTTTGTTGAAGGAGTATCAATGTCTAATAGTTTCTCCCTAAGTTCTACCATTACACCTCTTGAATTCACAATTTTTCTTCGATAAGAACCACGTTGGTTTTTAAAACTGAGCTGAAATGAAAGCGTTTCAGTACGGTAGAGCAACTGTTCTAATTGTTTTTTTGTTAACTTTTCTATTGGGGTATCTGGATTAATCTCAAAATGTTCACAAATGGCTAACAGCAATTTATGTTCGACCGAAGATAATGAACCACTATAATACAATATTCCATTTTTATTTAATGTTTTCTTCTTATCAGGAATTACCGCAGATTCATCAATATCAAATTCTTCTCCTAATCCTGAACAATGTGGACAACAACTATCAGGATTGTTGGCTGAGAAAAATGAATCAGTATATGATTTGTTATATTCGTAATTTGCAACGAGTGCAAATAATGTACGGAGATAATGTGAAATATCTGTTAATGTTCCAACCGTAGAGCGTGGGTTATTATTATAATAATTTTGAGAAACAGATAAAGCAGGACGTAAGTTTTCTATTGTTCCTACCTTGGGCTTATCCATTATTTTTTGTCCAAACATGTTTGTAGACATACTTTCAAGGAAATTCCTTTGACTTTCTGCATATAAAGTATCATATACTAACGAAGACTTTCCACATCCGGAAACCCCTGTTACACAAGTGAAAGCATTTGTTTTGATTTTCACATCAATATGCTTTAAATTATTTTCATAAGCATCATGAATTAATAAATCTTCCGTTTTTACCACACCACCCACAATCATCTCTCCTTTCAAAATCGTGATATGTTATGTTCATTGAGTAAATGTCAAATTCGCCCCTGCGATTGATATTTGCTGGCATAGTACATCCACTTAGGATTTTTATTGCTTCCATTCCAACCATACTTCCAATCATCGAACACATTGGACCAAAACTGCCGACTTTTCTATTTCTAACAGCAAGCTTCCTTACTCTATTCGGGTCAATTTTATTTTCTTCTTCCAACTGCATTTGAAAGCATTTAACACAGGCACTTTTAAAAGGCATAACAGTTTGCCCAATGAGCGATAAGTGAAGATTATATCCACCGCCTACAATATGTGGTATATTTCGTTTCATACCATATTCTCCAACCCAAAGAGAGGTCATATCTACAGTAGGTTTGTCAGCACAGTTAATGATAACACCAATATTATAACCATCAAATTGAGTCAATGAAGTTTCATCAAGAAAGTCATAAGATTTAATGATATTAATGTTACTGTTATATTCTTTTAGTCGATTTTCTAATACGTCTGCTTTTTTGAATCCAACATCACATTCTCTATAACCAAATTGACGATGCAGATTTGAAATATCAACAACATCTCCATCCATAATTATAAGATTTTTGACACCAGATTGTATTAGGTTACAAGCAACCCATGAACCAACAGCTCCCAGACCAATTATCAGAACAGTAGAATTTTGGAGTTTGTTCCACATTGTAAGTAGATGCTCATGACTTTCTGAGAAATCAGACAAAAAATGAATTGTTCTTCTAAACAAAGAATATTCATCAAAGTCAATTTTAGGGTCAACGTGATCCAAAATTCCTTTTTTATCTAGGAATTTTATCAATGATATAAGTGAATCATATTTTATTCCATTCTCTTCTGAAATCGATTTTATATCTTTGCTTCCATCCATACTGAGAACAATATCCATAATAGTATCATCATCTACTTTGATTCTGACTTGTTCTCTTGTATTGGTTTTGAAAAATTCGAGAATGCTATTAGATATTTTTACCACAGAAGTGGTTGAACTGAGTTTAGGATTCATTTTTATTATTTCCTCCGCATACTGGACAATTTGGATTTTTAGCCACATCAAGATATGTAATTTGCAAATTTGTAAATAGCAGCTCTCCACGAACTTTATAGCTGCTTTTATCTTCAACTATCCCAGCGATATATTTTAGAATTTCAATTGTAGCAAAAGATGACGAAAAAAGAGACATGGAAGCAAGTCCGCCTATTTCAGTATCTCTTTTTACTACAGGATGCTTTCTAGGTTTCCAATTTTTTAAAGATTCTTTGAAATGATTTGCATAACATTCAACACAGGGAGTTACATAGGGTACAATAATTTCACCTGTACTTGCCAAGTGTGCATCAAATCCTCCAGCTATGAAATGTGGGATTAAATGTTTGACACATATTCTTGAAATTTTTGATGCGGTATACCCAATATAAGGCTCATCTAATGTATTAACAACGAAATCAAGTTCTTTAATCACAGGTTCTACATCATCAGTTGGCTTCATACTGGAATATATTGTATGAATGGTAATACTTTTATCAATTTTCATGAGTTGTTCTTTCAAAGCATCAACTTTCTTCATTCCAATGGAATTTAATGTATAGTACATATGCCTTGAAACATCAGATTTTTCAACAACATCCATATCATACAATGTTAGTTCTCTCACACCAGCCATAGCGAGTTGCATGGCTATATTCCCACCTACTGCACCACAGCCAAAAATTCCTATATGAGATGACATTACTTTCTTTTGAGCCAAGAATCCTTCTTTTTCACTACCGAGAAATTCCGAAAAATAGTTAATTTGTCGTGTGAATCTTGCATAATCAGAATCGTCAATAATTCCAGACAAATCATGTATTTCTGTAACGATCTTATTATTTATAAGCATAGTTATAGTTTTATTAACTGATTCTTTTGATACATTATATTGATTAAACATTATCTCATAAATTGAATCGATGTCCTGTATGCCATCAATCTGTTCAAGTAAGTGTATCATTTCATCATTGATGCGAAAATTTTTTCTGCATCTCGTATTCATAAAGTATGCAGTAAGGAAAGAATTATCACTCAAAAATAAGTCTACCGAATCTTTAATTTTATAAACTATACTAACCATTATACTTGCTCCTTAATTTGCTCTCGTATTGATATTATTTTTCCATCAAGATTTATTATGAGTGAGTCAATGAGTTCCATATCAAACAACTTGGCTATTGTTCCTATTTTTTTAGTAAGTTGTATATCGGGTGGTGTGACTTCAAGTACTCCACTTGGATGATTATGAGCAATAATGAACTTAGATGCATTGCATAGTAACGCATACTTAAATAATTCTGCTAATGGCAGTTTAACATTTTCAATAGTACCCATAGCAATTGTGGCATAATTGATAATCTTATTTGAGCTATTGACAAATATCACGCCAATTTTTTCGATGTTACTTTTCCCGATTGTTGTGTAAAAAATTTTTTGGGCAGTTTCCACTCCATAAACATAACTATTCGTGTCAGATATATCAATTACACCATTTTTCGCTAATTGAAGTTCAACTATTTCTATTTTCATTTTATCACCTAACAGTAAAAGCCTGTCGTAACTGATTGGCTACAACAGGCTAACCGTCCATAATTAATACTGAATTACTCCGCCCTCAATTTCAAGAAACTTTCCCCATTCTTCTTCAGAAGCAACATACTGGTCTCTAGTACATACTCTTGTGCAACAATCAGATCTACTACCAGAACAACCTGCAGAGTAGTCAGCGAACAATTCGTTCTCACCAATTTCTTCAAACTGGATTTCTTTAAGATTCTTTTCATCCATGGTCTTAACCTCCACAATATAAAATAATAATTGAATTATGCTGTTCACGTGTAAACGAATAGCCCTATCCCTTGAATTGTATCATATTCAACAAGAAATGTCAAGAAATAATAAAAAGATTGTATAAACAACCAATATTTGTTCATAAAATATGTTCAAAACGACGATAAAGAATAGCTGCATTTTACTAACTAATTTGTTAGGTGTTTGACATACAGTGATAGTCTGTCTCATACATATCTAAAATAAATCGTATCTCTAGAAATTTGTAGAAACCTTGCTAAGCTGTCTTCCTTTTGTGGTCATATGGTAAATGTAAAATGATAATAAACGGCTCTAGGCGAAATCCTTTCTTGATTGTGGAAATTGTCGTGAAAAATATTTGAATTACATTCTGAATCTCACCACTATCATATTTCGCATATTTTCAAAATCAAACTTATTCCGCATAACACAATTTCAAACTGAAATAAAATATCACCCTTATAGCTGCCTATTGCCAAAATTGTATCAGAGATAATATACAGCCATAAGGGTTACTGTTTATGAATTAATTGTTTTTATTCTTATATTTCCATTACTATTATATTTATATTATTTTATATTTTATTATTGTATAAATATTTAATTATTATAATATTAAAATTTAATAAATATTACTGTTTTATATAAATAATTGCCCTCGTCAGAGGGCTGACAGCAGACGAGCGACAGCGAGTGTATGCTGGCACTGCTCGATGCAATCGGACTGCACGTCAGTGCCACTGCCCGTGCAGGGCATTAATTCTATTACTGTTTCATATAGAAATCACATTCATAACCGTCAGCACGAAGTAACAATCCATCAGCCCATTCAGGAGTTTGCTCCATAAAACTGCATACATACTCAACAGCTATATCCTTGTCACATTCAATAATTACTTCATCATGTACATGAGCGACAATATCCATATCCTGCATATTTGACATAGGGTGCTTTTCTGAAAAGTTCTTTATACTCTGCAATTTTATATACCTCTCGTTGTACCTGCGTATTTTATTATTGCAGATTTTACTCCACAAAATAACTGTCGCATTGTCGGACTCTCTCCTTTATAATATGAGTGATTCAGGCTATTATAGTTGAAGAAAACACAACTCCAATTACCGCAAACTACCACAACAACCACAAACTACCGCAAAACTCCAATAAAAAAATTTTTTTCTGTCGCATTGTCGCACTGATTTTTAACAAGTTAATTTCAGAATTATCAGACATGAAATCAGACATATATTCTTATTCTGTACCCCTCGCTGAACGAAAGTGCATATTTTCAGAAAAACAAAAAAGCCGCAAATACGCTGTATAACGTATTTACGGCTTTTATCATGCGTCAAATAATATTTAAAAATACGCATATTCAGGTAGTGGAGGCGACGAGAATTGAACTCGTGTCCGAAAACCCATTCATGCAACTTTCTACGAGTGTATTTTACCTATTAAGATTCCCTGAACTAACCGCCGATAAACGGGCTGAAAACTCAAGTAGTCCGAATACAGTTCAACGGCACGGACACGCCGAAGAATCGTTCACCGTTAGTCAATGCCCATGTGAAAGCCACGGTACTCAATCACAGGACAGTAGCCGACTTAGGCAGCTACCTGTAAAGCGTTGTTACGGCTTACAGTGATATTATTTCTAGCGTTTATATTTAAACGTGGCGCAGATTAAGGAGATTACGCCGAACTCCACTCGCTTATCACACTTCAGAATCCCCGTCGAAACCTTTACGCCCCCATGAGGATAAGTATATTAATATTATACACTAAAAAAACGGAGATGTCAACAGTTAAGTTACAAAAAAAGGTTACAATTCAATTAAATCTGATATAAAATTTTATAATTCCTCGCTGTCATCATCTTCATCATCGTCCGGTGAATCATATTCAACGATATCGAGATAGCCGAGGAAAACGTTATTAAAGGGGAAATTATCCTGAATTAATTATATTAAGTTCTTTAATAATATTATACAGCATAAAAATACATATGTCAATAGATATGATAAAAAGCCTGAATTTGTTTTAAAATTGAAAAAGTTGTCATGATGAAAAAATTGTGAAATCACTTTACAGCAAAATTTATTTGTGATATAATATTCTTTCGTAAAGGATAAATTTAAGGGAGATATTTATGAACAAAGGAGAACAAAGAAGAAAAAAAAGACGTGGGAAATATCATGCAAGATATGACAGGATAATATTGCTTGCACTTTTATTTATTGAAACGGCGGCAATAATATTTCTGGGCATAAGAGTTTATCAGCTTGAAAAAAAAGAAGAATTATCGTCTGAAATACAGGAATTTTCCGAACAGACAACAGAAAATATACCCGAAGTTACAACGGAAAATATTACAGAAATACAGACAACCGTAACAACAACGGAAGTTGTGGAAACTGTTGCGACAACTACAAGCTTTACGGAAAATTTTGAAACGGAAAAATATGAAGATGATGATATATATGAAGGTATGCTTGCTATGGTAAATTCCGAACATGAATATAAATTCACCGAAGATGAAGATAATTTCGTCAAGGTAATGGAAAAAGGAAACGAATTTTACAACGTCAGCGAAAATGACCTCAGCCTTGAAAGTGAAACTGTTGAATATCTCAATCGCATGATGAAGGATTTTGCCGAAGATACAGGCATGGAAGATACAAATATATGGGTAGTTGAAGGACGCAGGGATTATGATACCCAGAATGATATATATAATTCAGGTTCATCAGTTTTTAAGGCAGGATATTCCGAATATCATACGGGAAGAATATTTGACCTTGCAGTATTTGAAGATGACGGAACATCATATTATTTCAGTCCCAAGGACGATTATGAATGGTTTGAGGAAAATGCCGCAAAATACGGCTTTATAGTGCGTTTCCCCGAAAATAAGGAGGAAATTACAGGAGAACAGTACAGGGCGAGAACATACCAATATGTAGGAGTGCCTCATGCTGAATATATGTATGCGGCAGGTCTTTGCCTTGAAGAGTATATAGAAATTGTAAAGGGTTATAATACTGAAAGACCTCTCGAATTTGGTGACGGTGAACATGAATATATGGTATACTATGTCAGCGCAAACGAAAAAAATGAAATTCCAGTTCCAAAAGATTATCAGTATACAGTTTCAGGAGATAATTCAGGCGGTCTTATAGTAACAGCAGTCAAAAATTAATGCGGAATTATTTAATTTCTGATTCCGAATTTATTAAGTATGGAGGTAAATTTGAAAAAAATATTATTGATAGTTATGGCGGCTGTTTTCGGAGTGCTTTCTGTCTCGTGCGGAAATGATGACAGAGGTGACGGACTCGGACATCATTACGGGGCGGCTTTGTGCGGAAATCCTGAAAGCCTTGACCCGCAGTTTGCAGATGACAGTTCTTCCGCAACAGTCATAAAGAATCTTTACAGCGGACTTGTTTCTGCTGATGAATATGGAAATATAAACTGCTGCAATGCGCTGTCCTATGACATATCACCTGACGGGACAGTGTATACTTTTCATCTGCGTGATGACAACTATTGGTATTTTGACGAAAATGAGGACGATATAATTGATGACAATGAAGTATTTCCCGTGACGGCAGACGACTATGTTTTTGCACTTCAAAGAATACTCGACCCGAATATGAAAAGCCCTTATTCGGAATATTTTTCATGCATAAAGGGTGCGGACAGAGTTGTTTCAGGAGAAATTCCGCCCGAAAATGCGGAAATATATGCAACCGACAATTATACACTCGTTATAGTTCTCGAAAACAGCAACGTTGAATTTCTGCGCCTTATGGCATCACAGGCAGCCATGCCGTGCAACAGGAATTTTTTCTATTCCACAAAAGGCAGATACGGACTTGATTACAGGTCAGTAATGTCAAACGGTGCATTTTATGTTTATCAGTGGTTTTATGACCCGTATGGAGTGAATAATATTCTTTACATGAGAAAAAACAAGCAGAATGAACGTGACGATTTCAAAATATGCCCGAATTATTTAAGCTTTACTATCGAGAAAAATGAGGAGGATATCAGACAGCTTTTCAGAGAGGGCGAAATTGAATGTTTTACCACTCTCGATGCGGAAAGCTATAATTCAAGGAAATATGCGGTAAATCCTTCACGCTCGATAACTCTCGGACTTCTGTTCAATACAAAAGAGGGATATTTCGGAAATCCCGATGTAAGAAAAGCTTTTGCGCTTTCAGTCAGAAAAGATAATCTTGAATATGAAAATGATGATATCTGTACCGCTGACGGAATAATTCCCCCCGCCATGACCATGCTCGGAAGAAGTTACAGGGAATTGTCATCAGACAGCGTATTCAGACAGTATGACACGGTCAAGGCTGTTGAACTTTTTGACAAGGGAAGAAAAAATTCAGGTTTCGACAAAGTAAAGGATATAAGAGTCCTCGTAAATGCTGATACTGTAAATTCAGCCTGCCTGCAAAGTATATTAAAGGAATGGAAAGACTGTTTTGACTGCAATATAGGCGTTGAAGATGTATCATCAGACGAGTTTGAAAGAAGAATTTCGGAGGGAGACTATTCAATTGCCCTCTATCCGCTTGAATCAGGATTCGCAGGCGGAGTATCTTTCATAAAGGATTTTGAAAACAGGGAATGTCTTAAAAATAAAGTATCCGATATGAAACTTTCCGATACTCTTATGAGCTGTACAAGTATAAATGACCTTGTTGAAAAATATCAGACCGCTGAAAAATTAATCCTCGATGAACTTGTATTTGTACCTGTATTCTATAAAAATTCCTATCTGATAACGGGAGTTGACAATGAAGATATAGGCTATGACCCGTTCACGGGTGCAGTTGATTACAGAAATGCTAAAAATTATTCATAATTTACAACGCATAATTCATGATTTATAATGCATAATTATAGTGCCACTTTAAATTGACAGGGGGACTTGTATTATGAAGTTTATAAATTCAGCTTTTGCAGTTTTTACAGCATTTACAATGCCATGCACGGCGGTTTATGCTGTTGACAACACTAAAATAGGCTACGGACAGGGAAGTGCAGTTGACAGTGCAAACAGACCGCTTGATGCTGTTGCTTTCAATCAGAAATACCTTGAAACAGGTGCGTATGCCCTCACAAACGACAGCACAAGAATTATAATTACTTTTGACCAAGGCTACGAAAACGGCTATACCTCGCAGATTCTCGATACTCTTAAAGAAAAGAATGTCAGTGCGATTTTTTTCCTTACAGGTGACTATGCCAAAAAAGAGGACGCTCTTGTAAGAAGAATGATTGACGAAGGGCATACTCTCGGAAATCACGGCATGACACACGCAAGTATTCCCGAATTATCCGAAAAAGGCGTATGGGAAGAAATAAACTCCCTCCATGAATATGTTCTTGAAAAATACGGCTACGAAATGCAGTATTTCCGCTGTCCGTGCGGTGAATATTCGGAAAAGGCTCTCGAAACTGTAAGACACTGCGGTTACAGGACTGTTTTCTGGAGTTATGCGTATGTTGACTGGATAGCCGACAAACAGCCCGACCCTGCCGAAAGCCTTAAAAAATTAACCGATTCCGCACATTCGGGAGAAATACTCCTGCTCCATTCGGTATCGTCAACAAATGCACAGATTCTCGGACAGCTTATAGATAATCTCAGGGCAAAAGGATTTACAGTTTAATTCAGATTAATATAAATATTTAATTAAGGGGAGGATAGGGACTATAATTGCTTTTTTATAACTTCTTTAAAAAAAAAAAAATTATATAAAGGTTAAAAAACTGTGTTTATCCTCCCTATCCTCCCCTAATTCCGAAATTAATGAAAAGGTTGATTAACTATGGACAGTAAAATTTTTGAACAATCATTAACTAAGGATTTCAATAAAGAATTGTGGTCTGTTTTTCTTAAAGCCGTAAAGGATTACAGGCTTGTCACAGAGGGCGACAGAATAGCTGTATGCATATCAGGCGGAAAAGATTCAATGCTCCTTGCATACTGCATGAAGTTATGGCAGAAATACAGCCCGTATAATTTTGAACTGAAATATATATTTGTAAATTCAGGTTACAGTGAAGATAATATCACACAGTTGAAAAATAATGCACAGCTTTTTGATATCCCGATTGAAATATATGATGCGGGAATATTTGAATCCGTCCGAAATTCAGGGAAAAATCCATGCTTTGTATGTTCAAGGCTAAGACGGGGGTTTTTGTACAGAACTGCTCAGGAAAGCGGATTCAATAAAATTGCTCTCGGTCATCACTATGATGATGTTGTCGAAACTACTTTAATGGGTATGCTCTACGGCTCGCAGATGCAGACCATGCTCCCCAGAATAAAAAGTAAAAATTATAACGTTGAACTTATCCGCCCCCTATGGCTTGCAAGGGAAAAGAATATCAAAAAATGGCGTGATGACAATTCGCTGAGTTTTTCAAAATGCGACTGCACCGCCACTGACGGCACGGGCAAAACTTCAAAGCGTGAGGAAATAAGAAACCTCCTCGGATATATAAGAAAAACAAATCCCGATGCAGACAAGCATATTTTTATGAGCAGTCACAATGTAAATCTTGAAAATCTTTTTTCCTATCATATCGGAGAAGAATATCACAGTTTTCTCGATGAATTTACATGATTTATAAGACGGCTGAGAGTGCTGACAATATCTGATTTATCTATTTTATTTTCCTTTTCAAGAATTTTTACAGTTCCCGTTATATCATCAGTATCTTTTTTTTCAAGGATATCTCCGCTGTCAAAAATAACGGTACAGTCAGGCGATACTTTCCATTCATTGAGAAGAAATGCAAGTATACTGATTTCATCGCAGTTATTGAGAACCACAAGTTCGGTATGACCTGTAAAAATTTCCCTGCCTGTAATTTCTTCTGCGGACTGTTTTGCATTTTTGATATCTGAACTGAATTTAATCATGTCATCATTGAAAAAAGTCATAATTATGTTTTCACTGTCAAAAGATATACTTCTCAGATAATTTCTTGTATATACCTGACCTGCCGAATTACAGCCCGTGAATAATATCATCATTATAAAAGAAATTGCCGTGAGTTTTTTCATGTTTTTCTCCTTAATGAAAATAAAGGTATCACAAGTGCGGATAAAATACATATTGCAGGAATAATCCCCTGAAAAGAATTTCCCTGAAAAATAAATGCACTTGCTATTGAAACAGATAATATAATTATACTTATATATTTTTCTGCATCTGAAATTGTCTTTACAAGATATACCGCAAGGGCAAGCTGTAAAGCTGCCGAAAATGTCCCGAATACAGAAAAGATTATCAGAAAAAGCGAATCTATTCTCTGTGAAGGAAAAGGCTGCGAAAGATGTGCCGACATCACCACGGGAAAGTCTGTTATCTCCATGATACCGCCTGTAAGAAGTATTGAAGTTATCAGAATTACAGCCGTTATAAAAGCTTTTGCGGAAAAGTATATCATTGAATTTACAACAGCATCGCCCTCTGTATTTCCGAGGAGCAGGACAAAACTTCCGAGACTTCCGCTCAGGGCAATGCCTTTTGAAAATTCATTCAGAAAATTTTCCGAATGTGAAAGTTTAAGGTTGCCGAAATTACTGTCAGTCAATGCACTCACCGCAACAATAACAATACATACTCCTCCTGCCGCAGCCGCTATCAGCGATGAGCGCAGGAGGGTTTTCATGCCTGCCGCAGTCATATACAGACAGACAATTCCCAGTGCCGCCGAAACCATGAATTTTCCCCATGTTCCTGAATTTTCATAAGGGATATAAATTACTTCCGAGGTATTCCACAGCATTGAAAATATCATTCCGCCCCAGAGTATCAGATATATTATGAAAAATATCTGCACAGGCTTTCCGCATTTTTCGATTGATTTTCCTTTACGGACTGAAAATGCGAGCGGAAAGGCAAGTATCATCTGCAATGCCGTTCCCCCGATAAATCCCCATACTGTCATAACAGATATATTTCCCATAAGACAGAAAAGCGCAAATACATCACTTATCAGCAGTACAGCGGAAAATCTTGTTTTTGTCAGTTTATTCATGGTATTCCTCCACGGTAAAGCCTCTTGACTGCATTTTTTTAATATCCGACCGCACCGCAGTATCTCCCATTCCCGATGACGAAAAAGGCGATATTGGAGCAGTAAACGGAAACCCGTAATTTTCTTCCGCACATATATTTGTCAGCACTGCACAGCCGAGCAGACTTATTCCGAAAAGTCCGAATATACTTCCCGCAACAAGAAATGCAAATCTCAGCACTGTTATCTGCTGATTGAGTTCAGGTATTACAAATCCGCTCATAACGGCAAGTGCGGAGACAGTCAGCAGGGGAGTGCTTACAAATCCCGATTTTACAGCCGCATCACCTATAATAAGACCACTCACAATACTTACAGCACCGCCCACGGTTTTTGGAAATCTAAGCCCTGCCTCACGGATTATTTCATACATAATCAGCACAAAGAAAGTTTCGGCAGTTATGGAAAGCGGAGCATCTTTTTCCGCCTCAACAAGAAGCATAAGCATGGTACTGTTGAGAAGTTCAGGGTGATACATGACTATTGCGGCATATACCGCAGGCAATAAAGATGCTATCAGAAAAGCCGCATATTTTATCCAGCGTATGAAAGTTGAATAATATGGCTTGAAAGCATAGTCATCAAGAGTCTGGAAACTTTCGCAGAATAATTTCGGAATTGTTATTGCAAAAGGTATTCCGTCAATTAAAATTCCGACTCTGCCTTCTATGAGTTTTGAACACAGCACATCAGGTCTTTCGGTAGTGCCTGTGGGATTGAAAAGCTGAAAGCCGTCCCTTTCAAGGAATGGTCTTACATAGCCTGTCGAAAGAATTGATTCAAGTTTTATACTGTCAAGGGAATTTCTGATATCTGATACAAGCTTTTTCGGAACTCTGTCTTTCATATAGCAGATACACAGGTCAGTATAACTTTTTTTGCCTTTCTGAATAATTTCCATGACAAGTTCAGGAGTTTTCAGTCGTCTGCGGACAAGGGACATATTTGTGCGGACAGTTTCAACAAATCCCTCACGGCTTCCCATAATATTGCTTTCGCCTGACGGTTCCTGAATACTTCTTGATGCATAGCCCTGAATACCGAAGGCAAGAGCATAATTTATATTGTCCGCAATAAGTACCGCAAAGCCTGAATGTAAAAGCCTGAAAAGCATTTCATAATTGTCTGCGGTCGGTCTGTCGGACGATAAAAGCATATATTTCCTGATATGGTTAAAAAGTTCATGGGAATCCTTTTTCTGCGGAATTTCAACAATCGGTTCAAGTACAAGCTCACACATAACCGCAGTCGAAAACATACCTTCACAGCATACAAGAGCGCATTTTATTCCGCCCGTTGTAAATTCATTGATTAAAACATCTGAGGAATTTCCCGAAATTTCCTTTATTTTTTTGATATTTTCCGAAAGACAAGAGATTATCGGAATATCATGACATTCCATAATATCACCCCGCATTTATTATTGCACACATACGGAAAATTATGCACAAAAATAATATGCTCCTATTGACATGACGGGAAATATATGATAAAATTTCTATTGATATATGACTCATGTCAATGAAAATAAGAGAAAAATGAATGAAGAACGGGGAAGATAATATGTTAAAGGAACAGCTTGAACTCTATGGAGATGTAAGCCTGTATTCTCAGGGACTTGCTTCAATAATGGCAGATTTACAGATAAAAAAATGCCTCGATGCAGGTCTTATAACAGTATCAAAAAGCGGTGACGGCAGGGAAATAGTCTGCGACAATAAAACTAAAAAATGGTTTATCCATTCAGGCGGATACGGCAACAATGCTGTCTATTCGTGGCTTCTCGGAGCAGCCGCAGGAGATATTTCAGGTTCTATATACGAACACCATAATATAAAAAGAAAAATCGGCGAAAATATGCTCTGTACTCCCTATTGCCATTTTACAGATGATACCGTCATGACCTGTGCAGTCGCAAAAGGTATCATGAACGGCATAGGCGGCATGAATGATGACTGGTACAGAATCGAAGCCAACAGAAAAAAAGTCCGTGAAAAAATACAGCAGTCCGTAAGAGAATACGGCAGACGCTATCCCTCCGCAGGTTATGGCGGAAGATTTATGCAATGGCTGATGACTCCGAATCCCTCGCCTTACAGAAGCTGGGGAAACGGTTCGGCTATGAGGGCATCATATGCGGGCTGGGCGGCTAAATCCCTCGAAGAAGCCGAAGTCCTTGCAGAACTTTCCGCAGAAATAACCCATAACCATACCGATGGAATAAACGGTGCAAAAGCTGTTGCAGGTGCAATATTCCTTCTCAAAAAGGGCGGTACAAAAAAAGATGTAAAAGAATATGTATCAGGTTATTACAAGCTTGATTTCAAACTTGACGATATAAGGGCAGGATATGAATTTGATGTATCGTGCAAGGGAAGTGTACCGCAGGCTGTAACAGCTTTTCTTGAAGGAAATAATTTTGCGGAAGTATTGTCAAATGCAATATCAATCGGCGGCGACAGTGATACCATAGCGGCAATTGCAGGAAGTATTGCAGAAGTTATATATCCTATGTCGCAGGAACTGCGTGGCAGAGTAGTTGACAAGCTTGACAGTTTTCTGCTGAGAACGATAGTAAGCGCAGATGATTTTGTATTTTTCAGGTTTGCAGATTTATAATAAAAAAGACCGCTTTTTAAAGCGGTCTTTATCTTTAATCAGAAATCTATTGCAGGAAATGCCTTTTTGCAGTTGTGGCAGAAGAAGGCTTCGCTTTCAAAGAACGTTTCGGAACGTCTTTTGCAGGCTGAATTTTTACATCTTTTCTTTTCGGATTCGTCATCGGGGCTGAATGTCACAAGCATGGGGAGAACCTCCGCAAAGTTAAGCGTAAGTAATCCGCATATAAGCTCACTGTTGCAATAAGGACAATTCATATATAACACCTCAGTTCTTCATCTCGAACTTTTCGCCAAGAACATCTTTATTGTCATCAAGGACAGGCTTGATAAATTCGTTAAGAAATTCATCTACCTGCTGACTGCTTCTTCCCGTATAGCTTTCAGGGCGGAGGACAGCGTCAAGTTCTTCTTTTGTCACCATAAAGAGGGGGTCATTGAGAATAAGTTCGCAGAGATTATTGTCTTTTCCGTAGACCTTTACCTGTTCGCCCGCAATCATGGAATAATCCATAATGCGGTCATGGAGCTGCTGACGGTTTCCTCCTTTCTTTACAGCGTCCATCATAATGTTTTCGCTTGCCATGAAAGGCAGTTCAGCCATTACACGGCGTTTTATCATTTCGGGATATACAACTATTCCGTTAGTCACGTTCATCATTATATTGAGTATGGCATCAACACCGAGGAAAGCCTCAGCAACGGAAATTCTCTTGTTTGCGGAATCGTCGAGAGTTCTCTCAAACCACTGAGTACCTGCGGTGAATGCGGGGTTAAGGGAATCAATCATGACATATCTTGCGAGGGAGGTAATTCTCTCACATCTCATGGGATTTCTCTTGTAAGCCATAGCAGAAGAGCCGATTTGTTTTTTCTCACGGGGTTCTTCCATTTCCTTGAAACTCTGGAGGATACGCATATCATTTGAGAACTTGCTTGCAGTCTGAGCGATTCCGCTGAGTACAGAGAGAATCTGCGAATCAATTTTTCTTGAATATGTCTGACCTGAAACGGGAACGACAGAATCAAATCCCATTTCATTTGCAATCATTTTTTCGAGGGATTTTATTTTTTCGGTATCGCCCTCAAAGAGTTCCATGAATGAAGCCTGAGTACCCGTAGTACCCTTAGAGCCGAGCATTTTGAGGTTATCAATTCTGTAACAAAGGTCATCATAGTCCATAAGGAGTTCATTGAGCCAGAGAGTTGCTCTTTTTCCGACAGTGGTAAGCTGGGCGGGCTGGAGGTGCGTATATGCGAGGCAGGGCATATTTTTATATTCGTCAGCGAATTTTGCGAGGTTATTCATGACGTTGACAAGTTTTCTCTTGACTATTTTCATAGCGTCACGCATGATTATAATATCGGTATTGTCGCCCACATAGCATGAAGTTGCGCCGAGGTGGATAATACCTGCGGCATCGGGGCAAGCCTGACCGTAAGTATAAACATGAGCCATAACATCATGGCGGGTTTGTTTTTCACGTTCGGCAGCCATTTCATAATCCACATCATTGATATGCTGTTCAAGCTGGTCAACCTGCGCCTGAGTAATGGGCAGACCGAGTTTCATTTCAGCTCTTGCGAGGGCAACCCATAATTTTCTCCATGTAGTAAATTTTTTATCTGCGGAAAAGACGTACTGCATTTCCTCGCTTGCGTATCTTGTACAGAAGGGGCTTTCATAGCTGTTTGTATTTATACTCATAATAATCTCCTTATCTAAAATCGTCAAATTTGCGCTTTTATAGCCTTGCGCTTTCATTCACTTCACTTCGTTACGTTCATTCTCAGCGCAAGAGCGCAAATTTTCCTCAATCTAAAATCGTCAAATTTGCGCCTTTATAGCCTTGCGCTTTCATTCACTTCACTTCGTTACGTTCATTCTCAGCGCAAGAGCGCAAATTTTCCTCTTGATTTAAAATCATCAGATTTACTTTTGTTTACACATAATGAATAAAAATTCACCATTCATCTTATTATAACATTTTGCAAATAAAAAGTCAATCATTATTGGAAAATTTTACATATTACACAATATTAGCAGGAATTTTTAGGCAATTAATAAAATTAAATTTACAGGCTGTAATAAATTAAAAAATTATTTTTATTTCAGCCCTTGACAAATTAAAAAATATGTTGTATAATGCTGATTAATATGTTAAATGCGGTGACGGGAATAAAAGCCTTTGATGTATTCACAGAGAGCTGTTGTTTAAGTCTGACGACTTAAAATTGGTGTAAAACAGTATTACTGGAAAGGTCATAACTCCTCCCTGAGCAGTCGGCTGAAAGTCTTTGTGGCGATTAGGCTTGAACGGGTTCTCCCGTTACAGAGATATGTGTTTTCTGACACAGATGAGTGGGTGTATTTTTGTACATCAAGAAGAGTGGTACCACGGAGTATAGTATAAACTTCGTCTCTTCCATGCCTTGCATGGGGGAGATTTTTTTATCCTCCGAAAGGCTTAAATCAATTCATAATTCATTATGTATTCAGTTAAGGAGGATTTTTTATGAGAAATTTTGAGAAGTACACAAGACAGTTCTTTGAAGCACCGAAAACAGCTATGAAGTGGACGCAGAAATCCTATATCGACAAAGCACCTCTCTGGTGCAGTGTTGATTTGAGGGACGGAAATCAGGCACTTATCACTCCGATGAGTCTCGATGAAAAGCTTGAATTTTTCAGGGAACTGGTAAGAGTGGGATTCAAGGAAATAGAAATAGGATTTCCTGCCGCATCTGAAACTGAATATGACTTCTGCCGTATACTTATCGAACAGAACATGATACCCGATGATGTCACAATTCAGGTACTCACGCAGTCAAGGGAACATATAATTGAAAAAACTTTTGAGGCTCTCAAAGGCTGTAAAAATGCAATAGTACATCTCTATAATTCAACATCTCTCGCACAGAGGGAGCAGGTTTTCCGCAAAAATAAGGAGGAAATCAAGGAAATTGCCGTATACGGTGCAAAACTCTGCAAGGAATACCGTGAAAAATATGAGGGGAATTTCAGGTTTGAATATTCTCCCGAAAGCTTTACGGGTACTGAACCTGAATATGCACTGGAAGTCTGTAATGCAGTCCTTGACGTATGGCAGCCGAATGAAAATGACAAGGTTATAATAAATCTCCCCGTAACAGTACAGCTTTCAATGCCCCATGTGTATGCGAATCAGATTGAATACGTCTGCGAAAATATAAAGTACAGGGAAAATGTAATAATATCCCTCCACCCCCATAATGACCGTGGCTGTGCGGTAGCTGATACGGAAATGGGACTCCTCGCAGGTGCGGACCGTGTTGAGGGAACACTTTTCGGAAACGGTGAAAGAACAGGAAATGTTGATATAATAACTCTTGCCATGAATATGTATACTCAGGGAATTGACCCGTGCCTTGATTTCAGTGATATTCCTGCGATAACGGAAATATATACAAGGCTCACGGGAATGAATGTCAATGAAAGACAGCCCTATTCCGGAAAACTTGTATTTGCAGCGTTCAGCGGTTCACATCAGGACGCTATTGCAAAAGGTATGAAGTGGAGAGAAGAAGGTCATACAGAACACTGGACAGTGCCGTATTTACCGCTTGACCCAGAAGATATAGGCAGGGAATATTCAGCAGATGTCATAAGAATAAACAGTCAGTCAGGAAAAGGCGGAATCGGCTATATCCTCGAAACAAGATACGGCTATAACCTCCCGAAAAAAATGCGTGAGGAACTCGGCTACAAAGTCAAAAGTATTTCCGACCACAGACATAAGGAACTCATGCCCGATGAAGTCTATCAGATATTCAAGGAAAACTATGTGGATATCATTTCCCCGATAAATGTTACCGAAACACATTTCGTACAGAAAAATGGTATACAGGCTGATGTAAGCTTTTATTACAATGACAGGAATGTAACCGCTTCCGATACGGGAAACGGACGACTTGATGCGGTAAGCAATGCCATACGTTCATATACAGGCGCAGACTACAATATAAATACATATTCCGAACACGCTCTCGAAGTAGGTTCTGCATCAAAGGCTGTATCGTATGTTGAGATAAAATCCTCTGACGGACAGAGTTTCTGGGGTACAGGCATAGACAACGATATCATAACTTCTTCTGTGAAGGCTCTTGTCAGTGCGGTAAATAATATGCTCAATAAGGCAAAAACCAAGTGTTGAAAATATTGATTATAGACAAAAAATTATAAATATTTATATACTTGTTGACTTTATAACGGCAAAGTGT
>ODAI010436982.1_pt1 | contig 57217 bp, 56 predicted proteins | sample 1539321 | NCBI WGS metagenome assembly ODAI01 (sample SAMN02144231, study PRJEB22623) | gut metagenome | biome: sheep rumen | host: Ovis aries | place: New Zealand | reverse complement strand
CGGATATTATCCTTATCGCTTTATTTATTGCCTCCTGCTTGCCGTCATGACCCTTTATGGATAGCGGGCAGAGCATGAGCCGTATCATATCCTTGTCACTTAGCTTTATCCTGTCTCTTACTAAGGCATCTGTCTCCCTTAGTATCTTATCCGCATCCAGATCCGTAAGGAATACCTCTGTGATACTAAGCCTCTGTTCGCCAAGGTCTAAGACAGGATCAGTGTCCCCGACAGTAACATCTGCGGTGTATATAACTATTACCCTAAGCTTATGTATCTGCCTGTCTTCATTATACAACCTTGATGTTACCCTCGCAACGTAATTCAGATACTTGATCTTATTCTCATCTGAGGCAACGCTCTCATAATCAATGATAGCATATGAGCCGTCAGCCAAGAGGAATAGATTGTCCATACGAAGCTCATTGGCTTCTATCGCAGGCAGATTAGTAGGCTTTGCCAATCAGAAGTCAGCCTCACAGAGCTTAATGGTATCGCCGATCCCAACCGCATAAGCATCGGGCAGTTGTTAATGTCGTTGACATTTTTAATTTAAACCGATATAATTGTAAACATAATATGATTATTCGTAAATTTATTCGTTTTTAAGTTTACAACGGAGACACAGAACATGAGTCTGACCAAGGAAAATCGGGAAAGTGCAAAACACTATCTTTTGGAACTGATATCAAGAAAAGAGCCAAATATTGTCAAGCGTACAATGGAGGCGTACTCAGTTTCTAAAGTAACGGTATACAAGTATCTCAGAGATCTTATGGAAAATGAAATACTTGAAAAGAACGGCGGCGTGTATTCTCTTCACCATGTGATCGATAACACTTATGAATACAGGATAAGCGAGGATATCAGCGAGGATGTGATTTATACTAATGATCTCAGGCCGGATCTTGATGGTATATCAGATAATTCCTTACATATATGGGAATATGCGATCAGTGAAATGATAAACAATGTTATTGATCACTCAGAGACTGAGGTCTTCTTTGTACGTATAATCAAAGACTATCTGAATACTACTGTAATAATTAAGGATAACGGTATAGGTATATTTAAGAAAATAGCGAACTACTATAAGTACCCGTCTTTAGATCATGCCGTCGAAGAACTATTCAAGGGAAAACTGACAACAAATGCTAAAAACCATTCGGGCGAAGGGATATTTTTCACTTCAAGAGTAATGGATCTGTACGCTGCTGTTTCGTCAGGAAAGTGTTTTACACACAATAAGTTTTCCGATGTATTCGTACAGCTTGATGAAGAGTTGATAGATCAAGGAACAATGGTGTATATGCGTTTAGCCAATAATACCAACAAAACATTGCGAAGTATATTTGATGAATATGCTGATGTCGATGGCGGTTTTACCAAAACAAGAATACCGCTCAGAAATTTCTTTGAGACATACCCTGTCTCCAGATCACAAGCCAAACGTTTAACAAGAAGATTTGAAGATTTTAAAGAAGTTGTTTTGGATTTTGAAGGAATAGCCGATATAGGACAGGGCTTTGCGCATGAGTTATTTGTTGTGTATGTTAAAGCACACCCTGAAGTCATGCTTTTAATGGATAATACGAATGAAAATATACAGAGAATGATATATCACGTTACTCATTAAGATTTCAAATTATTATCGATTATGAAAACGGAATCAAAACCTGTTCACAGTATTAGTGGGCGATCTGCATATGGGAGCATCAGACTTAGCTGCGGTATATATGGTGGTCGCTCTGGGCTGCCTGTCATCAACGGCTTTATTTATGATGATCGTCCCGTTTTTTAAGACATCATCGGCATGCGGCGCCTTCTTCGGAATCCTCTCCGCTTATATATATAGGATAAAAAAACTTAGCCTTTTATGAAAAAGTATCATATGATGATAATATATACTCCGATTCACTCTGCGCTTCTATGGCTGTATGGGATGCATAGTGAAGCGGCGCCGGTTGCCACAGTTAATACCAGAGCGGGAAGCCGTACATACACTGTCATATCAGGCGATACCCTGAGCGAGATAGCAAGAGAACTGGGCACTACGGTAAGTAAGCTCGTGGAACTCAATAACATAGAGAACCCCAACCGCATAAGCATCGGGCAGGTGCTTAAGTATTGATGCGGTCACTTAATGAAGTTTTTCCAATCGAGATTCTTGGTACCTGAGGTCTTATACTTATGTTTAAGACCTCTTTTTCTGCTTTTGATGAACTTGTTCACTATAAAGGACCTTACGCTGAAGATCACTATAAGCGCCAGAGCCACTACCAGAACTATCTGAAGGATCGTCCTGATATTGATTATCCTGATGTTCTTATTCTCTTCCGATTCCACACTTTTCTCAGGCTTGGAGCCAAAGTCGAAGGTGGGCTGCTCCTCCTTGGCAGCCTCTACATTGCCATAACCCACATATACATCATTGTAGTAATAATCTATTCTTGCTATGGTATCCTTTTTAAGATCATCATAATCTATGTTCGAAGTCGTATCATTGAAATCGGCATCAATGGGAAGAACGATATAATCTGAACGGTTCATCTGAAGGATCGCCTTACTGCTTCCGAATATATCCGATCCTGTAGAGAAAAAGTTAAGACTCTGTATCACATAGGTCTTATCGTTTTCCGATATGTTGACTGCTTTAAAATTATTAAAGCCATAGTCAAAAAGCTCAATAGTATCCGTGAACTGGGCCGGAGTCTCTTCCTTAAGGATCACACATACGGTCTTAAGTCCGTTATGCTCGGCACAGCTAACCAAGGTCTGTCTGGCAGCATCGGTATAACCTGTCTTGGTACCGACCAGATATTCATATTCGTATTCCTTACCCTTATGAAGCTTGCTCTTGGCATAGACTGTCATGTCCTCCCTTGGCTGTGTGGATGTCTGTGGAATGTGATAGGATGTGGTTGATGCCATCTTGGTCAGAAGCTCATCCGAATAAAATGCCTTTGCGATGAGCGCCATATCGTATGCCGAAGTATAGTGGTCTTCGTCGTGTATGCCGTTGGGGGTGACAAAATGGGAGTTGCGACAACCCAAAGAAGCGGCTTTTTCATTCATAAGCTCGGCAAAGCCCTGAATATTACCCTCACCGCTTATATGCTCAGCTATGGCATAAGCCACCTCATTGGCAGAGCCTACGAGTAATCCGTACAGACATTGCTCCATGGTGATGGAATTGCCGGCACCTATCCCGATATTGGCATCCTCCCTCCAGTTGATACTGTCTATCGCTGCCTGAGAGAAGGTCACCATCTCATCCATATCGCACTTCTCAATGGCAATCAGTGCGGTCAGCATCTTGGTTATGGATGCCGGATACAGCTTCTCATCCATATTCTTGGCATAGAGTATCGTGCCGGTATGAACCTCCATAAGTATAGCCGCTTCCGCACCTATCTTGGGACCTGCCGGCCAATCCTTGTATTCATCTGTCTGGATCGGCTCATTCTTACGCTCCTCGGCCTGTGCCTGATAATCATCCGATGCCGCGGCAACAGGTTGACATAACATAATACAGGACAGAATAACGACCATGCCCCCGCATATTATCCTGTATGCAGTTTTTTCAAGCTTAGCGTAAATTGTCATATCTCCTCTTTTTTGAGCTTCTTCTGAAGGAGTATGTCATCACGCTTTTCCAACAGCTTCTTGTAGTCATCCTTTGTAATGTACTTGTCGGTCTTGACCGCATACACTCCGCCGCCCTCGGCCTTACGAATGCGTATCTTACTCTTCATAAGCCCGTGTCTGATACAACTGCTGACGGCATAGTAATGCTTACCGTTAGATGAGAACCAGGGGATCTTCTTCTTGATGACACGATTGCATTTATAGCATATGGTCTGAGAGACATCCTTGCAGTTCATAAGTAAACTGCGGTTGGCAAAAGATCTGCTGATATATTTGTCATAATCACTGAAAACTATATGTACCTCATGCTCCTTATCAACCGGTACATTGAAGGTATCAAAGGAGTATTTCTCAAGGACATTCGGGTCCTCAATCTTATCGAAGATCTTGGCAGTATAATATGCATCCGAAAAGGCACGATGGAAGGGAATATCCTTACGGATACTCATCATATCTATCGCATCCTCCAAAGCCTTACGGCTCTTGCCGTCTTCATAAGCAAGGCTGAAAAGCTTCTGTATGTCATAGAACTTAATGGGCCCGTCGGAAAGAGGCTCCATATTGTAATACGCCATATTGCGCTGAAGCTCCAGAAGATCAAGGGCTCCCCATGTGCAGAATAACGGCTCGTCTCCGCACCACTCAAGGAACTCCTTCATTACGACCGGGAAAGTGTCACCCTTCTGCAGCTCTTCCATCTGCAGATGCACAAGACGACTTGTGATAAAGTGCATCTCATGATAGACCTGTGGCTTGATAAGCTTGGAAAATTCAGAGACCATGTCTCTGTTCTTATTAAGCTTGACAGCGCCGATCTCAACTATCTCAAAGGGCAGCTTCTCCTCCCTGTCATTCTCTCCATGTGAAGATTGATTCCATTCCAGATCAAAAATAATATAGTTCATTCCACAATTTTACCATACTGTAATATGATTTAACAACACAATGTATTCTGTATAACTTTTTCACAAAGTTTGACAGAGTCATTTTGTGCAACTTACACAAAGTGGAAAAATTTTAATAAAAAGTGCTTTACAAATCAAAGCTGTTGTTATATCATTCGGCTTACACCAAGCTACACGCAGTTGAAGAGACAGCTTCTGCGGGAATAATGAATATCTGAGGTTCATTATAGGTAGCCCGGTGGTATGGTAAGAATTCTCTTACCTTTTCCAACTAACAATTTATCAAGAGGTGATTACTATCATAGGACTTGTTGTTTTATGTATGGTAGCTGCAATCCTTGATGTATACAGGCGGATAATACCCAATTATCTGGTAATTGCGATCCTCTTATTCGGGGTCGTGCGGGATTACTTACATTCGGATATACGGGGTGTTGTCACTGCATTAACATATTGCGTTGCAGTGGCCGTCATTCTCTATCCCTTATATATGAAAGGTTCATTGGGTGCGGGAGACGTGAAGCTGTACAGCCTTCTGCCCTTGTATTACATCAGGGAAAAACTGCTGATCATATATTTTTTGACATTTTTAATCGCTTTGGCATTTGCGATCATAAGACTGCTTTGTCTCCCCTCACTAAGAGACAGAATCAGGCAATTCTTGCTGTATATCAGATACATGTTCTTTGGCAGTCACATTCAACCGATTCTGCCGGGTCAGATGCCGGAGCTTAGCTTTGAACGTATTCCGATGGCCGTTCCCTTCGCCATCGGAATACTGATAAGCATTATAGCCGATAATACGGGGTACATAGATTTCTATAATTGAAGCTTGTAAGGAGGAGTATATGAAACACACGATGGTCATACTGGACAGAGATACTCAGTATGCGGATAAGGCAGCAGGCTATATCAATAACAGAGCCGGCTTTCCCTTTGAAGTAGTGACATTCAACAGAATATCGGAGGCGGAGGAATATGAGAAGAAGCAGGGTGTGGATATCCTTCTTGTATCGGAGGACATGGCAGATGAGCTGAGTGATCATGATATAACTGACAATACTGTTATATTATCAGGTAACAGCTCCATGACGGATATGGGTTGTAAGGTTATATATAAGTACCAGAGCTGTGAGAATATCGTGAAAGAGCTTCTGCTGTATGCATCAGGCAAGGAGAATCTGGGAAGCCTGATCAGCAGGAAAAGCCGGATGAAGATAGTGGGCTTCTACAGTCCCATAGGAAGGAGCGGACAGACAGGAATAGGACTGTCGATAGGACAGATCCTTGCTAAAAATCATCGGGTACTGTTCTTGGATATGGATTGCCACAGTAATCTTAAGGATATGCTGGACATAAGGTTTTCGGGAGATCTGTCGGATTTAATATATGCGATGAATGATGATTCGAAGGATCTGGCTACACTGATCGGAGGAATATCTGGAAGTCTCGGAGGGCTTGATATTGTTGTATCAATGGACAGACATTCGGACCTTATAAGCATAGCCTTTAAGGAATGGCAGACGATACTTAAGCAGATAGAGTACAGAACGGATTATGAGTATATACTTTTGGATCTGTCCAAGGCTGTTCAGGGATTGGGGAAGCTGATGGCCATGTGCAATAAGCTTATAGTAACGGTCATAGATGATGACAGGGAAAAAGGCAAGCTACAGGCATTCCTCAGGGAATTTGACGATGATGAAAGGGTAGCGGAGCTTATAAAAGAGGTTACGGTTCCGCTAAAACAGAACAAAGATAAGGACAGGGGCTTTGCCTCGATCACGGGAGAGATCGGTGAATGTGCCAAAGAGATAGTAAAGGAGATCGTTGCATGATGTCATCCGATGAAGAGATCATAGGTCATATAAAGGCAAAGCTCCTTGAAAAGCTTGAATATAAAGGAGAAGTATCGGATGAAGAATTAAAGGCGATGATAGGTGATGAGCTTAAGGATGTCAATTCCAGATATCATATTCCTATCAAGGACAGGCTCAATCTCGGAAGGCAGATATTCCATTCCATGAGAAAGCTGGATATATTACAGGGATTTTTGGAGGATAAAGACATAACCGAGATCATGGTCAACGGTCCGCATGATATCTTCATCGAGAAAAAGGGACGCCTAAGCAAAACAGGACAATGCTTTGATTCGGAAGAGAGTCTGAGGAACGTGATAGGTCAGATAGTTGCCAAATGCAACAGAGTAGTTAATGATTCATCTCCCATCGTGGATGCCAGACTGACGGACGGCTCAAGAGTCAATGTGGTGCTTAATCCGGTGGCAATAAACGGTCCGATACTGACGATAAGGAGATTCCCCACAAAGCCCTTTCTTATGGAGGATCTGGTAAGGATAGGCAGTCTGACAAAGGAAGTCGCAGACTTTCTGCACGATCTGGTAAAAGCCGGATACAACATAATAGTAAGTGGAGGAACCGGCTCCGGTAAGACCACTGTTCTTAACGCCTTATCCGCTTATATTCCCAAGGATGAAAGGATAATAACCATTGAAGACAGCGCGGAGCTTCAGATACAGGGAATAGATAATCTCGTAAGGATGGAGACCAAGAACAGCAATATTGAGGGAACGACTCCCATTACCATAAGGGATCTGATAAAGACCAGCCTCAGGATGCGCCCCGACAGGATCATAGTTGGTGAAGTCAGAGGCGGAGAAGCTATGGATATGGTATGTTCAGCCATGAATTGCGGACATGACGGAAGCATGTCTACCGTACATGCCAATAGCGCAGCGGATACCATATCAAGGCTTGAGACAATGATACTGATGGCGGTAGAGCTTCCGATCCATGCCATAAGAAGACAGATAGGCAGCGGTGTCGATATCATTATCCATCTTGGCAGGATGAGGGATAAGAGCAGACGCATATTACAGATAGCCGAGTTATTAAATGACAAGAATGATGAGATTAAGCTCAACTCGCTTTATGAATTCATGGAAGACAGAGAATCGACCAAGGATAAGGTAAGCGGATCGTTGCATAAGACAGGTGATTTAGTTAATGAAGAAAAGCTTAAAAATGCCGGTATCGGTATTAAAACTTAATAAAAGAGAACTGGCAGGCTATTCCTTACAGGGAGTCTTACTTGCCATAGTTTTTGGTTACTTCTTCTACAGATCGGTCCTTATAACTATATGTCTCGTGCCCCTTTCATATCTCTATGTTCTGTATAAGAGCAGGGAATCCGGGAAAAAGAGGGATACGGAATTGCTGATGCAATTCAAGGAGATGCTGGTCTCGGTATGCGGATCTCTGCATGCAGGCTACTCTCTGGAGAATGCCTTTACCGAAGCCTTAAAGGATATGAGGCAGATGTACGGGGATAAGGCAGACATAGTAAGAGAGCTTATTATCATACAAAGCGGTCTTGATAATAACAGAGATATAGTAAGCATTATAGATGAGCTTGCGTTACGCAGCGGCATAAGTGAGATAGAGAGCTTTGCGGGAGTCTTAAGCGTAGGCAGAAGGTCGGGCGGTAATCTGACGGATAATATGGAGAGCTATATAAGAGTGATAGAAGAAAAGGCAGGGGTGATACAGGAGATAGAGACCATGATATCAGCAAGGAGATTCGAACAGAAGATAATGAATGCCGTACCGTTCCTTATCATATTCTATGTTGAGCTTACCAACAAAGGTTTTTTCAGTATTCTGTATCACAATTTATTCGGCAATATCGTAATGACAGTAACATTGGGAATATACATTCTGTCGGTTTATCTGTCCAAAAGGATAATTGAGATCGAGGTATAGACAAATGATGGAGATGATAGGAAGACTTTCGGACAAGATACTCGAAAAATACCTGCTGATCACCGGTAGAAGAGGAAGAAAACCCTTTCCGGGAGATTATGAAAAAAAGCTTTCGTTACTGTCTCCGGGTAAGGAGAGTAAGAAGCTTATAAAGGATTATTACAGTAAAAAGGTGGTTAACATAATACTGTCGACTGCTGCGTCACTAGTTCTCCTTGTACTTATGATAATAAGTTCCGTGACAGATGATAAAATCCGTGACGGTTATATTCTAAAGCGCACGGAGGTAGGGACGGAAGGGTATAATATCTCCTTAAATGCCGTTACGGACGAGGGGGATATCGGTCCGATAGATATAAGAGTCGAGGAAAGAAGGCTATCGGATAAGGAATGTGAGGAGGCGATGAATGGATTGTATGAGAAGCTTCCTGCAATGATCCTTGCGGATAATGTCTCGTTAAGCTGTATAGATTCTAATCTGTCTCTGCCTGCGGCCGTGGAAGGATATCCGTTCTCACTCAGGTGGGAGAGCTCAGACTACAGTCTCATAGATTCGGCAGGGAATGTCCATAACGAAGGGATTGATGATGAAGGAGTTCCGATAGATCTAAAGGTTGTGATGACATATAAGGATAAGGAAGAAAGCTTTGATATCAAGGCGGTCGTATATCCACGGATGCTTGAAGGTAAAGAGCTGTTCATAAAGCAGATATATGATAAGGCGAAGGCCGAGAATGAGGAGAACAGCTTCAGGGATTACTACAGATTACCTTCGGATATCAACGGTAAGAGGATAAGCTGGAAGGAGATTAAGGAGCCTGTAGTTCCGGTCGTGATCGTGATCGGTTTCAGTCTGGTATTCGGATTATGGCTCGGTACGGATAAGGACCTTAACAGGAAGTACGAAGACAGGAACAGACAGATGATCATTGATTATGCGGAATTTGTCAGTAAGCTGCAGATCTTGTTAAGTTCGGGAGCCACGATAAGGACGGCTTTTGAGCATATGGTCATTGACTATAAGAAGAGCAGATTGAAAGGAGGTGGAAGAAGATATGTATATGAAGAGTTGGAGCTCTGTGTCAGGGAGCTTGGGGACGGGATGAGTGAAGGTGCATGTTATGAATACTTCGGTAAAAGATGTAATATTCTGTGCTACAGAAAGCTTATGTCGATACTGATCCAGAATCTGAGAAAGGGAACAGACGGTCTTATCGAAGCAATGGATAACGAAGTACATACGGCATTTGAGGAACGCAAGGCGATGGCCAAAAGGATGGGAGAGGAAGCCCAGACTAAGCTTATCTTTCCGATGATGCTGCAATTGGGAGTCGTTATGATAATCATAATGATACCCGCATATCTTTCATTCGGAGTGATGTAGGACATATAAAGGAGGAAGAAAAATGAACAGATCAAAAAGCTTTAAGAATTTTCTCGTAAGTGAGGATGGAATGGGAACTGTAGAGATAATACTGATAATCGTGGTGTTAATCTCCTTAGTGATCATATTCAAATCCCAGCTTACATCTCTGGTCAATACCATATTCAATAAGATAACCAGTACTGCCAACAGCATATGAGAAAAAGCAACAACAAAGGGTATATCACTGTCTATCTTGCTCTGATACTTGGGATCATGATCACCTTCATATCAACGATTCTTATCGGAGCAAGGAATCAGACTATACGGTTTAAAACAGAATGTGCCATGGATCTTGGACTTAACAGCATATTCGCTGAGTATCACAGGGAGCTTCTTAAGCAGTACGGACTGCTTTTTATAGACAGCTCCTATGGGAAAAATGTGTCAAAGGCTACAGGCGAAGAAGCGGTCAGGAAACATCTGCTGCATTACATGAACCTGAATCTGGATGATAAAAAAGGGTCTCTTGTAATAAGGGATCTTACAGCAACACATGCGGATAATGCTGTACTTGAAGGAATAGCATACGCAACCGATGGCGGGGGTGAAGTGCTGGGATATCAGATTACAAGGTATATGAAGGTCAAATACGGTCTGTCATACCTGCCGGTAAGCAGGTATGACGAGACCTATGAAGAGAGCATGCTAAATGATTATGAGGGCTATCACTCCCGAAGAGGAGCGGAATCCGACAGAGTGGATTCAATCATAGATGAGTATAACAGTACACTTCCGGAGGATGAGGAGCCATATAGTATAAGCAATCCTGCGGATGCTGTGGAGGATATAAGCGCAAGTAATGTACTCTTCTATGCTTTGGGAGAGACAGACGGATCAGCTTTTCACAGGATCGATAAGGATACTCTCATAAGCCACAGAGGATATACGGAGGGAGCGGGATTAAGAGATCATCAGGAGAAGCCATTTGGAGCGGTATATAAGCCCCTTCTGATAGATTATATATATGATAGATGCGGATATTATGGGAATGAGAAGGAAGCCTCGGCTCTGTCGTATGAGGTTGAATATATCATAGAGGGTAATGGCTCGGATCTGGAGAACATGGAAGGGATTGCGGACAAGATATTCAAGCTGCGCTATGCCGTCAATATGTCATATCTTCTGTCAAGCTCCTCTAAGCAGGCAGAGGCAGAGGCTATGGCTGTGGCAGCCACATCAGCCATAGGCTTGCCGGAGCTTGCCGAAGCAGTGAAATACACCATTCTTTTTGCATGGGGCTATGCGGAGAGTGCCAAGGATCTGAGGATATTGTATGACGGTCACGGATTAAGAGCAGTTAAGGATGATTCCACATGGAATACTCCGCTTGCCCAGATGGTGGATTTTAAAGGGCATCTTAACGAATATGCCGATCCCGGAGGAGAGCTTGATTATAAGATGTTCCTTAATATCTTTCTGATGGCCTGCGATACGCAGAAGTTAAACCTCAGACTGATGGACATAATGGAGGCAGATATACGGAGGACACCGGGTAATGCAGCCTTTATGATGGACAGACAGATATATCAGTTGACTGCCGATGTGAATGTCTCAAGCGGTTACGGATACGGATGCAGTATTAAAAGGTATTATTCCTATGAATGATAAGGGGGATGATCATGTCTTCTTGTAAAAAAAACCAACCATATTTTTCTATTCTAATTCCCCATAAGGCTGATCCCGCCTTAGACTCCCACAGAAATTTTTTAGACAAAGCTTACAAGAAGACATCATCATCTCCCTTAAGAAATATTCTAAGGAAAAGAATAAAAGCAGGGATGACGGTAGAGGCAGGATTGGCTGTTCCCTTATTCCTTTTTTTCATAGCCAATATCCTTTCGCTTTTCATGATGTATGAAAAATACTCCAAGAATCTGGCAACAATAAGCGAGCAGGGTAAAAATCTGGCGATGATCGCCCATACTGCCGATGTGGGAGGAGATCTTGTAATCCTTAAGCTGCCACAGCAGATAAGTCCATTCATAAAGAGTATGGGATTTAATACCGCATATACTTCTTCGGATGTATATATCAGAAAATGGACAGGCTATAATGTTATGTCAACCACAAGCGAGACATCCGAGGAGGAATATGTATATATAACAGAAAGCGGTGTCGTGTATCACAGGTCAAGAGCATGCAGTCACCTGAGGATCAGAATAAGTGTCATCAGTGCCGCAGATATACAAGCGGCAAGGAATGATTACGGACACAAATATCTGCCTTGTGAAAAATGTGCATCGGGAAGCAGTACAGGATTGGTATTCATAACGGATAAGGGAGACAGATACCATAACAGTGCAGGGTGCAGCGGACTTAAGAGGACGATAATCACGGTTCCTCTATCAGAGGTTGGCGGAAGAGGACCCTGTAGTATGTGCGGAGGATAGAAGAGGTAATAATGATCATATTATTCTTGATGCTAATGACAATGGCTTCCTTTCATGACATAAGGACCCTGCACATTCCGGTGTGGGTCGTGATAATGCAGGGGATGACCGCCGCAGCGCAGACAGTGATAAGGATCGTAGCTGAAAGAGGAATATCGGATGAACTTAAGGGGATGCTGGTGCTTGCAGCCTGTCTGCTAGTGGTATCGGCGGCTATGACGATGCTTAAAAGGAAAGCGGTGGGTAGCGGAGACTGGATAGTGCTGATACTTACAGCCTTAATGCTTACTGTGGCGGAATTCTGCATAGAAGTCATGACGGCATTGACAGCGGTAGCTGTATTCTCGGCATTTCTCATGATCTTTAAGAAGGTCGGCGGCGATCACAGAATACCCTTTATCCCCTTTTTGACGATCGGTATGGTGTTCGGTGTATGTATAGGCTGATCCTGTATCGATCTGAAAGGAGCTTAGGCGAAGAAGGAGAAGTATATATGAAAAAGAGAGGTATTCCCGCATATATGACGGTAGAAGCATCGTTTATCGTACCCTTTACCGTAATATGCTTTATCATCATCATTTTTTTCACTTTCTTTTTATACGACCATATGCTTGTATATCAGAGCTGCTATCTGTCGGCACTGCGCGGAAGCCAGCTTAAGAATACGACGGATGATGCGGTGGAGGCCTATGTTAAGAAGGAATTGGAGAAGCTTGAGGATAATCTGATATATCAATACGGCATCAATAATGATGTAAGAGCAGGGGCTCTTGGAATCAGCGTAGAGAGCAGACTAAGTATTGAGAATAGGATGTACAGATTCAATCTGTATAAGGAAGAGGAGATAGCGGGACAAAGAGAGGTATCGATTAATCGGACAGATCCGGTTAGTTATATCAGAAATGCTGACAGATTCAGATAAACAGACAGATCGGAGGATGATTATGAATACGGATAAAACAGAGATAGTGCAGGAGTTGGGTAGAAGCTTTGTAAGGACAGATGTTCCGTGCAGTGATGAGGGATACATGATCCGCATGCTTACGGACAATAAGATAGAGGGAATCCCGATATGTAAGAGGGAAGCGGGCACAGAGAAGCCGGTCCTTAAATATGATGTAAGCAATATGAAGTCCCTGAGGCGGGAATTCGAAGACAGAGCGATGCATTTTGAGGATCTTAAGTGGCTCTTATATGGGATATCAGGGATCATAACATCAGCCTTGTCATATCTTCTTGATGAATCGATGTTCCTTTTTGATCCGGATTATATCTTCATTGATATGGAGGATGACTCCCTTAATATGATATATGTACCTGAGGATAATGACAGAGGTGATAAGGAAGGTATATACAGAAGACTTGCCGATTTCATACTGGATAAGACAGACCACAGGGAAGAAAGCGCCGTAAGCATAGCCTATCAGTTCTACAAGATGTCAAAAGAAGAGCTTTTCTCCATGTTAAGCTTCTGCTCATTAATCAATAAAGAACAGCCGTCAAAGGCGGTAAAATACGACAAGAGCATAAAAAGCAGCGCAATATCACCCGGCAGTGCACCGGAGGATACGGCATATGAAAATGACAGGGAGTCGTTCCTTTTTGGTGAAGATGTCCCGGTATCTTCTGATGATAAGAAAGGAGCTAAAGGCAGCAGGATCAAAGCCGGACTGCCCATTATCATAACGTCAGCCTTGCTGTCGGCGGAGGTGGTCTTATATATCATAACAGGCTCTAAGGGAGTATATACACTTCAGATATTAACCCTTATCCTTCTTACCGGTATTGTTTTGATCGCATTAATCATCTCTAAGATGATTAATCATGTGAGACGGAAGAAAGAAAAAGAACTGGAATCAGAAATGTCCGGAAGGGAAGTCAGCGTAAGTGAGTACTGGGGCGGTGATGAAGAGACGACCTTTTTCGAGGATGAGAAGACAATGTTCTTTGATACGGAAAAAAGTCGGGATCATACACTTGTGTGGAAGGAGAACGGAGAAGAGAAAAAGGAGGTACTTAAGGGCAGTACCGTGACACTTGGCAAGAAATTCGATGAAGTGGATATATGCATCACAGATCCTACGGTAAGCAGAAAGCACGCAAGGATGGTGATAAAAGGCGGGGATATTTTTCTGCAGGATATGGGCAGCACCAACGGTACATATATAGACGGTGAAAGGATAGAACCCGGCAAGGATATCAAGCTGCCGGGAAACAGGGATTTCCTGCTTGGAAGAGTGCAGGTTCGTGTGGTATAATTATATCATGTCGTACTTGGTATCTTAGGAGGAAATGTGAAAGTCAATATTTACTATGGCGGCAGGGGTCTGATGGATGATCCTACCCTGTATGTGATCAATAAGATGCAGAAGGTGTTGGAGGAGCTTAATGTCAAGGTTGAGCGATTCATGCTCTGTGAGCTTAAGAATAATATAACAACCCTTCCTCAGACACTTAAGGATGCCGATGGAATCATACTTGCGACCACTGTCGAGTGGTATGGTATAGGCGGATATATGATGCAGTTTCTGGATGCATGCTGGCTGTATGCGGATAAGGAGAAGCTGTCAAGGATATACATGTCCCCCATTGTTATGTCAACCACATACGGAGAGAGAGAGGGTAAGCTTAATCTGACGGCGGCATGGGAGATATTAGGCGGCCGGCCATGCAGCGGTATGTGCGGATATATTGCGGATACGGCAGCCTTTGAGATGAATGATGATTATTCTGTCCTTATAGAGAAGAAGGCTGAGAATATATACCGTACCATCAATCAGAAGGTAGCAAGTCTTCCGGCAAGTAATCAGGCGGTCAAGCAGAGAGTATCCGTATCACAGAATACGGATCTGACACCTCAGGAGTCAGAGAGGCTGTCTCAGTATGCGGCAGATGACAGCTACGTTCAGCAGCAGAAGGAGGACATTCAGGAGCTTGCCAATATGTTCCGGGGTATGATGAGTCATGAACCAACATCCACGGAGAGATATATAAGCCAGCTTAAGAGCCATTTCACTCCCGTGGACGGCTTCAAGGGCACATATAAGATGGTCATTGGTAATAAGCCCATAGGCGTAAGGATCAACGGAGAGGATATAACCATTACCGATGAGCCCGGCAATAAGTTCGATGTGGAGATGAGTCTGACAGAGAGCACTATGAATGATATTACTGCGGGACACATCACATTCCAGCGAGCTTTCATGAGCGGAAGCATGAAGACCAAGGGAGAGTTCGGGATGTTAAGGACTCTGGACGAGCTTTTTGATTTCATGAAATAGATATACAGAGTTAAGGATAAGTACAGAAGAGAGGACAAGACCATGCGAGATGATAACTGCATATTCTGCAAGATAGCGGGAGGGGATATACCGACGAATGCTATCTATGAGGATGACGATCATAAGGTAATACTGGATATGAGCCCTGCGACCAGAGGACATGCGCTCATATTGCCCAAGCAGCATTACAGGAATATATATGAGATGCCTGAAGATAAGGTCGGAGAAGCTTTCAAGCTGGCAGGCAGGATGGCACAGGTCATGACTGACAAGCTTAAGGCAGACGGGTTCAATATCGTACAGAACAACAATGAGATTGCGGGACAGACGGTCTTCCACTTCCATATTCACCTCATCCCCAGATATGAGGGGGACGGACAGGTAATAGGATGGAGACCGGGAGAGAGTACACCCGAAGGATTATCCGAGATCAAAGATTTGTTCCAATAGGAATCAAAAGCGCACTATTACGCAGTATTATTCATTTTTCGACTTACAAAACGGACAAATCTTTGGTAAAATATAAGGGTGACATGATTTTAAGGCACTATAGATAATTTTACGAAAGGATACGGAATGTTCAAAGTCGGCGAATATGTAGTATATGGTAACAAAGGCGTGTGTCAGATCAAGAGCGTGGGGCCTATAGATATGCCCGGTGTGTCTAAGGACAGGCAGTACTATACCATGTCGCAGGTCTATCTAAGGGGAAGCACGATATTCACTCCGGTAGACAACGATACTAAGGCTTTGCGTAAGATACTTACCAAGAAGGAAGCCAAGGAGCTTATAGCCGACATTAAGAATATCGAGCCCAACTGGATCAAGGATGACAAGGAGAGAGACAGGATATTCACGGACATCTTAAGGACTGCGGATTGCAGAGAGCTGTGCAATATGATAATCTCTCTGCATCACAGGAAGGAAGAGCGGCTGGCCGGAGGCAAGAAGGCTACAAGCACAGATGAGAGATTTTTTCACGCGGCTGAGGATATACTATACGGAGAATTGGGTATAGCCCTTGGTATAGAGAAGGACCGGGTCAGGGATTATATAATTGAAAGCGTGAGTTAGCACGCAGGATACAGCAGGATATTGATAATGATACAGAAGAGGCGATCAGACGGATCGTCTCTTTTTTATGCCCTGCATACGCAGAGAGTATGAACAGACAGGCTGCGGACACAACACAATATATGGTATATATAATGATAAAGGTGTACTTTAACTTGTATTTTATATAACGCTATGATAGACTAAATGGGATAGTGGGAAAATATTTATTAATCAGAAGCAAAGAGGTGGAGACCGTGGATAAGTACGAGTACAATCTGCGCAATGAAGAGATCAATGATCTTATGGAGAAGAGAGATTTCGTGAAGGCTGTGGAGATAGCCGATACGATTGACTGGACAAGAGTAAGGTCGGTCAAGACACTCTGTAAGATAAGTGATCTGTATAAGGTGAACAGAAGATATGAGGATGCCAAGGTAATCTTGGAGAGGGCATATGAGAAGCTGCCTACCAATAAGAGCATAGTATACTCATTGTGCGAGATCTGTATTAAGATGGGAGATGTGGTAGGAGCCACAGAGTATTATAAGAGATATGTGCAGATGGCACCCACAAGCAATCAGAAGTTCATCCTTCTGTATAAGATATATGAAGCACAGGATGTCAGTCTTGAGGAGAGGATACAGGTTCTTGAGGAGCTTAAGAAGAGAGAGCCTCTGCCCAAGTGGTGCTATGAGCTGGCGCTTCTGTATCACAGGATAGGGCTCACTACCAAATGCGTAGAGGAATGTGACGAGCTTATCCTTTGGTTCAGGGAAGGTAAGTACGTCAAGAAGGCCATGGAGCTTAAGATGCTGCATCAGCAGCTTACGGGCTCACAGGAGGCTCTGTATAAGAATATACTTGCGCCGGATGAGAATGTGAGCAGCTTCTCGGATGAGGAAGTGGAGAAGTATAAGGAATCGGTCACGGAAGAGATGATGACCGAAGAGGAAGTAAAAGATACGGAGATATCTGAGGAAGCCGGGGAGCAGGAAGCTCCTGCGGAGCCGGAGGAGATCAAAGAGCCGGAACAGGAGCCGCTTCAAGAGTTAGTTAAGACTGTGGATGTGGGACAGTACAGTACCATCAATATCCAGAGAGCCCTTGAGGAAAGCATCAAGGGAACCCTTGCGGCAGAAGAATCCAATGGAGATGATAAGGGGGATACCTTACAGGCAGCGGAAGAGGTGTATGAAGATGAGACCAAGATAATGCCTGTTAAGGAGCTTAACAGGGCTGAAGCGAATAAGGCGGAGGATAATTCCGAAGAGGATGACGATAAAGAGGAAGAGGAAGAGGCTAAGAAGCCGGGCGGTATCACCGAGACCATATTAGCTCCCATGATGCAGGATACGGGAGAGATGGAGGAGATAGTCTTCCCGGATGAGCCTGTGACCGAAGATACCATAATCTATGATCCGAAGGAAAAGGAGCGCATCAAGGCAAGCGCCACGGCAGCTCTTGAATCCATTGATACACAGAAGGTATCCAAAGAAGAGCTTATGAAGCTCATAGACGAGAAGGTTGCATATGCGATAGAGAACGCTATCAACGGGCAGCAGAAAGCAAGGGAAGACCTTAAGAACGCGACCATAAGCGATAAGAGCAGGTCTTCGGGCAATCAGGACAACCCTCCCAGATCCATGCAGAAGATGCTCGCTCAGGAATATGACGGGCAGATAAGTCTGGTAGTTCCGGATGAGAATCCTGTCGAGAAGCAGATAACCGGACAGATAGACATAGAAGGCTATCTGAATGACTGGGAAGACAGTAAGAAGCAGAGAGATATAAGACGCGAGGAGAAGATAGACAGACTTGTCGCACAGCATACGGATAATCTGCTGGCGGATTTTGATACACAGACCAAAGAGGGACTTTTGGAGAAGCTTACGGAGGAGGCCGCAGCAGAAGCAGAGAGCGATGCCGATACCGATAAGGCGATGGAGGCAGCATTCGCCGCAGATGCCGAGGATGAGCTTCCGGAGGTGGAAGAGCTTACCGAGATAGAAGAGACGAAGGACGAGGCAGAGGATACGGAGGAAACGGATAGTACAGCTAATACGATTCCGGAGGCAGAAGAGGAAGAGACAGAGGAGGTATCGGAGGAAGCTGCACAGGAGTCCTTGGAGAATAAAGCGGTAACAGCAGATGAGCCGGATGATAAGTCAGAGGAGAACGAAGAAGATCCCGAAGAAGCTGCAATAGAGGCCGAGCACATAGCAGCAGCCGAGGAAGAAGCAGAGACCGAGGGTGAGAATGAAGCCGATGAGAGAACCATGACGGATGAAGAGAACGCTCTGTTCGGAAGCTTCGTACAGACCAAGAAGGGTAAAAGAGAGCTCCTTAAGGCACTTGATTCAATCAGTCTGGCTTCATATGTGGGCAATGTATGTGTGACGGGAGAGACAGGAGAAGAATCCGTAGATCTGGCTAAGAACGTGGTACAGTACGCGAAGATGACGGATAGCAATTTTTCTGGTAAAATAGGTAAAGTATCGGGTAGTGCTCTTAACGAGAAGGATATGGATGCTCTGATCGAGAAGCTTAAGGGCGGCGGCATGATAATCGAGAAGGCCGGAGATATGTCCGATGCGACAGCAGAGAAGCTTAAGAAAGCGCTCAATCAGGAGAATCTCGGTATCCTTGTGGTGATGCAGGACTCAAGGAAGGCTATCAACAGGATACTCGGTAATGACGAAGAGTTAAAGCAGATGTTCGGCGTACATATCGAGATAGAGGAGCTTAGTGATGATGCGCTTGTTGCTTACGGTAAGAAGTATGCGGAGAAGAACGAATTCTCGATAGATGAGATGGGCATACTGGCACTTCATACCAGAATAGATGAGATGCAGACATCCGATCATATCGTCACGGTAACGGATGTAAGAGAACTCATAGATGAAGCAATAGATCATGCCACAAGATTCTCACCGAAGCACTTCACGGAGATACTATTCGGTAAAAGATATGATTCCGAGGATATGATAATCCTTAAGGAGAGAGACTTCATAGCGTAAGCACTAAGGGGCAACGGTGAACAGCTAGGCAGATGTAACAGGAGGCAGCAAATTGGCAGTTAAGAAGAGAGAGCAGGTATTCATATCGGAAGCGGACGAGTATGTATTCGCTCAGGGTACGCACTATGATATATATAAAAAGCTTGGTGCACATCCCTCATGTGAGAACGGGGAAGAAGGAATCTTCTTCGGGGTATGGGCGCCGAACGCAGCGCGCGTGTATGTGACGGGTACCTTCAATGACTGGAATGAGGAGTCTCATGAGTTAAGACGTTTAGGTCCCGGAGGAATATTCGCAGGATTTTTTCCGGGGATCAAGACAGGAGAATTATATAAGTTCTTAATCGTTACTCCTGACGGAAGAAAGCTCTATAAGGCCGATCCTTATGCCAACAGTGCGGAGGTAAGACCGGGAACCGCATCAAGGATAGCGGATATAGGTTCCATCAAGTGGACGGACTCGGCATGGATGAAGGCAAGAGCCGGCAAAGACATGAACAAAGAGCCGCTTGCTATCTATGAGTGTCACATAGGCTCATGGATGAAGCATCCCACGGGCGATGATGGCTTCTATACATACAGGGAATTCGCGGACAGAATGGTTGAGTATCTGCGTGAGATGAGGTATACCCATGTGGAGCTTATGGGAATAGCGGAATATCCCTTTGACGGATCATGGGGATATCAGGTAACGGGATACTATGCTCCCACCTCAAGATACGGAAGTCCTGAGGACTTCGCATACATGATCAATCTCTTTCATAAGAACGGGATAGGAGTGATACTTGACTGGGTACCTGCACACTTCCCCAAGGACGCACACGGTCTGGCAGAATTCGACGGAACCTGTCTCTATGAACATCCCGATACCAGACTTGGAGAACATCCCGACTGGGGTACGAAGATATTCAATTACGGCAAGACAGAGGTTAAGAACTTCCTCATAGCCAATGCTTTATTCTGGATCAAGGAATTCCATATAGACGGACTCAGAGTTGATGCGGTGGCGTCAATGCTCTACCTTGATTACGGACGCAAGGACGGGCAATGGCTGCCCAATAAGTACGGTGGTAATGAGAACCTTGAGGCTATTGAGTTCTTCAAGCACCTTAACAGTGTAATACACGGAGGCTTTCCGGGTGTCATGACTATAGCCGAGGAATCAACGGCTTGGCCTAAGATCACGGCACCTGTTGAGGATGACGGACTTGGCTTCTCGTTCAAGTGGAATATGGGATGGATGCATGACTTCTGTGAATACATGAAGCTTGATCCGTACTTCAGGAAGAATAACCACCATGCGCTGACCTTTGCCATGAGCTATAACAGCTCGGAGAATTACATCCTGCCGCTGTCACATGATGAGGTCGTACATCTTAAGTGTTCAATGGTGGAGAAGATGCCCGGATATCAGGTGGATAAATATGCCAACCTAAGAGTGGGCTATACCTTCATGTTCGGACATTGCGGCAAGAAGCTGCTCTTCATGGGACAGGAGTTCGGACAGGAGAGAGAGTGGAGCGAGGCAAGAGAGCTTGACTGGTATCTGCTCGGAGAACCGCTCAATAAGGGCATGCATGACTATGTGAGAGACCTTCTGAATATATACAGAAGCTATAAGTGCATGTACGAATGTGACAATGACTGGGGCGGCTTCGAATGGGTCAATGCGGATGATGCCGACAGGAGCACATACAGCTTCTTACGAAAGACACTTGATGGGAAGAAGAGACTGCTCTTCGTACTTAACATGACCCCGATAATGCGTGAGAACTACACGGTGGGTGTACCTACATCCAAGAAAGCCAAGCTTCTGCTTAACAGTGATGAGAAGCAGTATGGCGGCAATGGCAATGAGGTAAGTAAGATGATCGCGCCGGTTGAGAGTCAATGCGACAACAGGAACTATATGCTGACATTCAATCTCGCGCCGTTCACTGCACTGGTCTTCGAGGTCTGAGCGACAATTAAAAAGATGATCTGATAATGGTTCACTGGTATCGGAACATAGGCACTAAGCTCGGTGTTTATGTAATAAGATACCAATGAACCATTTTTAACTGATCATATATAATTGCAAAAAACAATATAAAGAAAAAGAACGGTTCGTCCGAAATATAGAGTATAGATCATTGCAAAAATTGGATATTGCGATATCATATGGTCTCATATAGTGAAAGGAAACTGAATGAAGATAGGATTGGATGTAGAGAATAACAGCAAGGCTGTAAGACAGTATACATCGATCCCCGAAAGCCCCGGATTCTCTAAGACTGAGCAGGCAGGGGCAGCAAGATTAGACATAACCGGCATGTACACGGATGTTAATGCCTATGGAGTCCACGGACGGACTGCAGAGGATCTTAAGACGGAGGCGGCAAATATTGATGTGGCCACTGCAAGAGATTACATGACTGTTATGTCTAATACTATGTCAGGGGAGGATTATAAGAAGGCCATGGAGGATGGCTTCGATCCTGCGGACATGGGTCCGGAGGAGAGGGAGACTATACTTGACCATATCAAGGCGGTAATGGCAGAGTCCGGACAGGTAGTTGCGGGCTTCAATGATGACCTCTCGGATGAGAAGCTTAAAAGCATCACAGGCAGGGATATAGATGTGGATACCATTAAGCAGGCTCTTAAGGAGGCGGATCTTCCCGATACCGATGACAATGTGAAGGGTATAAGGGAGGCTGCAGCCATGCTTGCGGGTATAGATGCTCTTACTGACGGCAGCATCAAGTACATGGTAGAGAATGACATGGAGCCCACTCCACAGAATATATACACCTCTACCTACAGCGCATCCGGCGACGGCAGCAGGCAGGCAAGAGGCTACTACGGACAGGATATGCCCGGCTATCTGGCAAGGAAGGCTGATGACATAGACTGGGAAGAGCTTAAGCCTCAGGTAGAGAGAGCAGTAGAGCAGATGGATATAGAGGGAGCCACTAAGGAGCAGAAGCTTGAGGATGCAAGGTGGCTCATAGAGAAGGGCGTTCCGGTTACTGAGGATAAGCTTGAGCTATATACGGATATTAGAGCAGTTGATTATCCTGTACAGGCAGGCACCATACTGACAGCATCCATAGATGCCATAGCACAGGGATTGAATCCTAAGGAAGCCAATCTCTCACCGAATCACAAAAGCGTATATGAAGAAGCATATGATCTTCAGAGCAAGCTCATAGACCGCTCAATAGACAGAGAGCAGGTGCGTCTGCATATGTCGGCCGATGTCAATATCAGGCTGGCCAAGTCAGGTATCTCCATAGATACAAGTGCCATAGAGGATGTCATTAAGGCACTTAAGGAAGAAGAGAATAAGCTTTTCGCAGGGCTTTTGGGTGAGGACAGAGACGGACTTAACAGCGATGCCGGTACGGAAGGCGGCAGCAGCATCAGGGCATACAGTATCGAGAGTAAGCTTGAGATATTCGCCTCTACCACACAGGCTGTAAGGGAATTGCCTTCGATGCCTGCGGCACTTATCGGGCGGGTAGCTACGGAGAATGACGGAGTATTCACCCTTAGCAGAGCTCACAGCGTAGGTGTGGAGTATAAGGCAAGGTTCAGTGCCGCCGTAGATACATACGAAGCTGTCGGAACAGAGGTTAGAAGAGATCTCGGAGATTCCATTACCAAGGCTTTCCGTAATGTGGACGATATACTTAAGGATCTGGGACTTGATATAAGTGCGGAGAACCAGCGTGCAGTCAGAATACTTGGATATAACAGCATGGTGATCAATGAGGATTCCATCCGCAAGGTCAAGAGTGCCGACAGTAAGTTAAACGGAGTAATAAAGGCGCTTACTCCGGGTAAGACGCTTGAGCTTATAAGAGAGGGAGTCAATCCTCTGGATATGGATATAGATGAGCTTGTCAGTCATATACATGAGACAGATCATGATCCCAAGAGAGAGGCGGAGAAGTACAGCAGGTTCTTATATAAGCTTGAGAGAAGCGGCGAGATATCCGATGCGGAGAGAACCTCTTATATAGGAATATACAGGATGCTTAACAGGATAGAGCGCACGGATCACGCGGCTATCGGAAGACTGATAGAGAGCGAGGCGGATATGACCTTCGGCAACCTTCTGACAGCCATGAGAAGCAGCGGATTCAGGCTGGATGCCAAGCTGGATGATGACTTCGGACTACTGACGGAGCGCATACCTAAGGGCATATCCATAACAGACCAGATAGAAGCGGCTTTTAAGAACAGGATATCCGATATGCGCTACGACAGTCTTGAGGATGCGTACCTTATGGAAAATGCCGCGCTTTTAAGAGAGACGGCAAAGGCAGATGATGCGGTATACGCCGAACTGTCGGGGAACGGCATACCGGTAACTGCCAATAACATACTTGCAGAAGAGCAATTCCTTGCAGCTCCCAATGATCTGTTCAGGAATCTCAGGGCTTATGCAAGACGCATTGACAGAAGACTTGCAGAGAATGAGGATACAGAGGATATGGATACCGGTATCAGTGGAGGTCTTGAAGGAGGACTTGAGTCAGCGATAGAGAATATGACGGACTCCATGGAGGACAAGGAATCGACACTTGAGGCATATAAGGCCATGGCACAGACCATGACGGATACTTTGCAGCAGATGACGGACTTCGGTGCCGACAGTATGATAGATATAAGAAGCATATCTCTTATGTATAAGCAGTTGTCTCTTGCAGTGAATCAGGCAGGATTGGAGAATTATCATATTCCTGTCATGATAGACGGAAGACCGGCGGACATCAATCTGAAGCTTATGCATGGCAAGGAGACAGGTCTGGTGACGGCAGGTATGGATACGGAGACCTTCGGAAGGGTACAGTCACAGATCAGGGTAAGAGGTAACAGAGTCGAGGTCAGCTTTATCGCACAGGACAGGACATCTCTTGATGCACTTAGGCCGGTGGGAGACAGGTTCGCTAAGAGCTTAAGTGAATCCGGATATGAGAATGCAGAGATAAGATTCCTTACGGGAGATCCGGCTAAAGGCGTTAAGCATATGCCGGAAACTGCCGATAATAATAATGAGGCTGTTAGTACGAGAGCCTTATACAACATAGCAAAAGAATTCATTCATTCGATACGTGAAGAAGACAGGTATTAACGGAGGTAATCTATGAGTCTTAAGATCAACTACAATGTGTCAGCTATGATAGCCAATAACTCACTGAAGTTAAATGACAACAAGCTGTCAACCTCCCTGGAGAGACTATCGAGTGGCTTCAAGATCAACAGTGCCAGAGATGATGCGGCAGGTCTTGCCATCTCCAGGAGAATGAATGCTCAGCTAAAGGGACTTAGGGCAGCATCACAGGATGCCAAGGATGGCATATCGGTAATAGAGATTGCAGACGGAGCGCTTGCAGAGGTGCACGATATCCTGCAGAGAATGAACGAGCTGGCTATCAAATCAGCCAACGGCACAATGGAGGACGGTGACAGAGAAGCCATCCAGATGGAGGTCGCACAGCTTGCGGAAGAGATAGACAGAATAGGACAGACCACAGAGTATAACAGCCAGAAGCTTTTTACAGGCGAATTCGACTTAAAGGGTTATACGAACCAGCTTGAGATCAAGGTGGATAAATATTCGGATGCCAATATGTTCGGTGAATACAAGCTGGAGATGTCTGAGCTTGAGTTCCTGGTAGATGAGAAAAATGAGGTCACTCTGACATCCTACGGCGGAAGTGCGGATAACACCGTGAGCGTATTAAGACCCGACGGCAAGAACGAGCTGTATAAGGTAAGCGGTGATTTCTATCATCTGAACTTCAAGGGGGATAACGGTGACGAGTTCACGCTTGATATATCGGGATATAAGATATATGAAGGAACCGGTGCAACTACAAGGACAGACAACCCTGACGGAACATATACTTATAAATATACACAGACTGATGTGACCAAGAGTGCGATCGATCTGGATCTTACAGGCTATGGCGCAATGACCTTCCAGATAGGTGCCAATGAGAGCCAGACCCTTGATGTCAGATTCGAGAAGCTGTCTATGGAGACGCTCGGATTCAAGAATCAGGACAGCGACCAGACCAAGGATATGATACTTGATCTCGGAACCAGAGACGGGGCACTCAGAGGAATAGATCAGGTGACTGCAGCCATCAATCAGGTATCCGCCATGCGAAGCCGTCTCGGTGCATACCAGAACAGACTTGAGCATACGGGAACCAACTTGGCTACAAGTGATGAGAATATGACGGCAGCTTACTCACGTATCATGGATACGGATATGGCAGAAGAGATGAGCAGCTATTCCAACTATCAGGTTGTATCTCAGGCAGCTACCGCTATACTGGCACAGGCCAATGAGAGACCTTCTCAGATGCTTCAGCTTCTGCAGTAATGAGGGTATCACATGACAAGCGAGAAAAAGAATGAATATACACTTCGTATATCACAGGCCAATAAGACAGGATTGATAGTGATTCTCTATGAGATTGCTATAGATTATACGGATGAAGCCATCGCCGCTGCGAGTGCAGGAGATATAAGCGCGATGAGTCTCTCCGCTATAAGAGCTTCAAGATGCGTGGAAGAAATGCAGAATAATCTGCATTTCGAATACGATCTTGCCAAGACTCTGAACAAACAATATATATATATGAAGAAGCAGCTTAGGAATGCTTCCATATCAGGAGATGCATCAGGTCTTGAGATCGTCAAAAAGGAGCTCACGGGTCTAAGGGATGCATATGACAAGATAGCGGACAGCGATAAGTCAGGTCCAGTTATGGAGCATACCCAGACTGTACTTACAGGCATGACCTACAGTAAGGATCGTGTGCTTGACGACCTTACCAATGAGACTGCCGGCAGAGGCTTCAGGGTTTGATCATATAAGTGCAATATAAGTGCAACGACCGGTCGAATATGACCGGTCGTTTGCTTTAGGAGACAACATTTATGATCACGCTCTGGTTATCCCGCCAAGCAGCGCTACAAGTCCCACGACTGCAAGTAACGGAACTGCCAGATATACAAGTCCGGCGAAGAAAAGTCCTATTACCAATATCGGGAATACTATGAGGCCAAATACGAATTTCGTGAGCCCCCATGTCATTCTGATCCCCAGAATCGCGATTTTCCATACAACCCAACCAACTGTAATCATGAATAATAATGTCATCATAAGCCTCTCCCTCCCAAGCGATACTCTTATCGCTTTTCTATGCTTAACAACAGTTACATCTTCCCTTTGATATATGACCGATTATTTTTCCCTTTCGGTATGATATTATATTATAATAGAACGCAGAGAATGAACATCGCAAAAGGTCGGAGATAGGGTGTGTTAATTCGTTGTACGGACGAAATAGGCATAGCCTTGCAAAGTGCCTGGTAAGGAGGGTAATTATGGGTAATAAATCCGTCAAAGAGGATAAGAATATATACTTCAAGAGCCGTGAGGAGGCAGGGCTTACAAGAGAAGCGGCAGCAGAGAAGATGGGATGTATATCTGCGGACAGGATATACAATATAGAGACCAAATCAGTGCCTCATCCGGATGAAGTACTGCTTATGGCTGAGTGCTATAAGAATCCGTCTCTCTGCAATTACTATTGCTCACATGATTGTGAGATAGGACGGGTCAATGTACCGGAGCTGCAGGAGAAGGATCTGCCGACCATCACTCTTGAGATGCTCTCAACTCTTAATACACTCTCAAGCAACAGGGACAGACTCATAGACATATCGGCCGACGGTGAGATAAGTGATGATGAGATGCCGGACTTTCTGTCCATACAAGCGACTCTTAATAAGATGTCACTTGCCATCGGCTCGCTTAAGCTGTGGGTGGACAATGCGGTGGCAACAGGCAGGATAGATAAGACCCTACTTAAGACAGAGAGTTAATAGCTTCATCGAGAAGATTGTAGCTGGTAAGCATGGTAAAAGTAATAGGACGTGGAACAAATAATACAGACAAGGATCATTCTGTGGCAGAACCCGGAGCGGTTATGTTCAATGCTGATGGCAAAGTCATCGGATTCTGCTGGACGATGGAATCCTTCGGAGCAGGGCAGACAAAGACATTCGAGATGTCGGGTGATCTTATGTCGGATTCATACAGTCCCTCTGATGTAGACCATGTTGAAGTGTATATTCAATGTGATGAGTGGTATTAAAAAGTCTGATTGCCGAATAATGGTATAGAAGGTTCGCTATGGATTCACAGGGCGGTTGGAGCAGATGCTTCGGCCGCTCTTATTTTTGATAAAATGACAAAATGTAGTTGACACTTAACAACGACCGCGCTATAATAATGACAAAATCAAAGTGACAGGAGGCGTGTTATGAAGAAGATAAAGACTTTGGAAGAGGCACTTAGCAGGATAGAACAGCTTGAGAATGAGAATGCGGAGCTTAAGGAAGAGCTTGAGTATTTCAAGAAGAGGAAAGCCAGCGGACGACAGAAGCATAATGCCAAGTGGATGTCTATCTATAATGATTTTGTTGTCTGTCATGAAAAGGGTATGACACTGATAGAGATTGCAGATCGTAACGGCTTAAGTGAGCGTAGTGTCTATAGATATAAGGCTTATTATGAGGAAATGAAAAAGAAAGGGAAATTAAGTGATAGTGGCAATGCCGGCTGCTAGATGACAGGAAGGGGTGAAGTATGTGTACGAAAAAGCTAATGAAGTCGGGGGAACGATCTTCGATGATGCATTCAAGACAGAGTGTGAGAAATTAAAGCCTTTACTTATACCGCTTATCAATGAGATATTCGGCACTGAGTATGATGTCAGTGTTGTAGAGCCTGACAGGATGGCGGATGAACATCATCTGACATATGAGGATGGTACTGATATTAAGAATATAACCGATGCCTGTCTTAAGATAGACGGCAGGTATTACCATATAGAGTGCCAGTCTACCGAGAATGGAGAGATACTGATACGACTGGTCAGGTATAACTCCATGATTGCTTTGGAGAATATGGAATATACATCTGATGGTAAGACACTTATAGTCGATTATCCGAAGTCTGCGCTTGTGAAGCTTCGAGGCAGTGAAGGCAAGATCACACATATGATGGTAGAACACAGACATGGGATGGAGACAGCAAGAGAGACGATCACGGTTATGAATGTGCCGGCATACAGTATGGATGATATCTTTAAGAAGGGACTCTTTTTCTTGGTTCCGTTCTATCCGATAAGATATGAGAAGGCACTTGATAGGATTGGGAAAAAGCCGTTGGAAAGCAAGGCTGAATATGATAAGATATGTATAGAGTTGGAGAACTTCTCAAGGCGCTTGGATGAAGCGGTTACGGAAGGTATGATCACGGAGAATGCGGCAAGGGACTTAAGGGCACTTGCAGGGAACATACTGGAATATATAAGCAGGAAGCTTGATGAAGATAATAAGGGAAAGCTGGTGAATAGTATGGGTGGAAGAGTATTGGAATTACCGTCGGATCAGTTAAGATATGCAGAGGCGAATGGAATAAAAATTGGCGACGACCATAAGACAGTCAGTGTCATCCGCAATATGCTCTTAAGAGGGCACAAGGATGAAGACATGAAGACATCATTGCCATAGCCGAGTGTACCAAGGAACAGATCGATGATGTTAGGAAGTCTATGGAATAACATAGTATGCTATATTTTTATGAAAGGATGCACTTAGCGGTGCATCCTTTTTTAATATCAATTCATGACAGATCGCATAGATGAGCATGTCATATAATAACAGATCATTTAATGCTGTCGAAGAGCTCAACTATGTCATTATAGCGGGCTAGACCTGAGACGAATGCAGATGCGCTACCGGCGCAGACTGCGAAGCGAAGAGTATTTTCATAGTCATATCCGAATCGGTCTATGGAAGCTATGAAAGCAGCCACCATGGAATCCCCTGAGCCTACGGCGCTTATTACATCACCCTTGGGTGCTTCACAGATATGTATAGCACCCGTATCATCTATAAGGACAGCACCCATGGCACCCATAGAGACTAATACATTAGAAGCGCCCATATCTTTAAGCCTTTTCCCAAGAGAGACCACATCATCGACTGTATCGGCATTGACACCGAATATATCGCCAAGCTCTGTATGATTGGGCTTGATAAGATATGGCTTGTATGCAAGCGTATCGGTGAGGGATGTGCCTGTAGCGTCAACTATGAGCCGCACATTTTTACCGGATTCACGAATTCTCTTACAGATAATGGCATACACATCAGCAGGTACACCGGGCGGTATGCTGCCTGACATGACAAGGGTGTCGCCGTCGGATATGCTATCTATCTTCTTATATAATTCATCAAGGTCAGCTTCCGTGATATCTGGTCCTTCACCGTTAATCTCTGTTGAACCGATCTTGACATTGATACGGGAATTGCCCTGCCCGATACGGGTAAAATCTGGATATATCGGTGCATCTTCCGCCGCAGTATCCGTAAGCATATGCTCGATCATATAGCCTGTAGGTCCTGCTACGAAGCCAAGAGCAGTACTTTCAAGGCCAAGGCGGGATAGCATGGATGAGACATTAATACCCTTACCGCCGGGATATATATCCGAGTGCAGGGCACGATTGATCTGTCCCGGTACAAGCTTAGGTAACTGCACTATATAATCGATCGCTGTATTAAGTGTAAGTGTATATATCATAGTTAATCCCGAATCAAGTCGTGTCAGATATACATTCTGTAATTGCCCGTAAGCATAAGCAGGCAGAAGAAGTAGAGGCAATTGTCATAGTATCTTCTTTCGCCCTTACGGAGCGGTGTCTCTGTGAAAAGCTTAAGGAACTTAGCTCTGTGAGGGCTTTTACTTGCTATCGATGCGGCGCCGAGCACTGCCTTAATGGCGGTCGGATGCATGGCAGGCTCATCGGTTACGGTTCCGTCGATCTGATATGCTCTTAAGTCCTCCATATCCTTATCCGCGAAGAAGTTCTGAAGCCTGGTTGTGATCATATCCTCTGCTTCGTGTTCTCCGAACCACACATGATCAAGAGCGATATTCTCTGCTACTCTGTAGGCATCCGAATAGTATTCCCAAGGCTTATTAAAGAGAAGAACAGGCTTGCCGCTATACTCGGAGTATTCGGGGCTAAGTCCCGTATCCGGATTAGCGGAGAGTACGATATATTCACGGCTTGCAGCGGCGGCTTCTGCCCAGAAGCGTCTGTCACATTCATCCGCTTTCATAGCGAATAAGTCATAGAAATGAGGCAGATGATAGCTGGGATCGGTTATCTTCATCTCCGGAACAAATTTGATATATTTATTTTCAGGCTCCCACATGGGTTCTCCACCCACAACCATCTCATGCTGGTGTACACAGTGACGCAGGATATCTCTGGCCTGCTCAGTGTAATTATATATTCCATCTCTATCACCCCATCTGGCACCGGCCATGAATAGAGCCATAGCGAAGTATTCCTCACCGTCCGGCGCGGGTCCTTCTGCATTGTGTTTGCCCTCAAGAGTGACTGACCATGCGAAATAACCTGCGTGCTTACCCTCTTTCAGTCTCATATATCTGTCGGAGAAGGTCCACAGCTTATCGAATATATCCTGTCTGTCCATCTGGACACACATCATCATTCCGTAGCTCATGCCCTCGGTTCTGGCATCAATATTCCCGGTATCTACCATGCACCACGCATCATCATATGCCTTATGGCAGAAGCCCTCCTCCTCATCGAAGAATATGGTATCAAAAGCTTTGTTCACAAGCTCTTTGGCTTCATTATCGCTTATTCCGACCTTGTTCAGATAATTAATATAATTCATAGTCTCTCCTATCGTAATCAGTTCAGCACTGAACATACTAATGTGATTCCGGTACCTTTATATATTTATGTCTTGCTTTAGCGTATCCTAAGCCGCCTGTAGATATAGAAAAGCAGAAGTGCCGTAATGACAGGAAGTGCAAAGCCTATGATCCTGATAACTTATCTTGATTACTTAAATAAATCATCCAAGTTAAGGAGCACAGCACCATCCTCTTTTGCATGACGCTTTACGGAGTCTTCGTATCCGGATTTGCTGACACAATAGATATTTTTTTCTTTTAGGTCCACAAAGGGAAGCATAGCTGTCTTCAGATCCTCGTACTCGGAATGAGGCATTTTGGAATTTGTAAATTTGCACTCAACAAAAATTCCCTTTGTGCCGGTTTTATCTATCATGAGAATATCAACATCATCTTGAGCCTTGATGAGCGGATTGTTTCCCCACCACTTTCCAAACTTGAAAGGTACAAAGGGCAGCTTTCCTTCTTTTGCCTTTCTCACGAAATACTCTGTACAGATCTTCTCAAACGCGTCACCCATGTAATCAGATATGCCATCCATTATTTCTTTGGAAGCGGCTTCGGCTCCAAGCATTTCATAGTAGGCATTATTGGTAAATTCGTACCTGAACCAAAAGCGGAAGAAGTTATCGGTAAGCGCATAGATTCCTTTATGGCTGTTTTCTCCCTCTCCACAAGGAAGCTTTTTTTCTACAAGACGCATTGTCTGCAGAACAATAAGGTATTTCGATACTTTGTTTTTTTCTTCGTGGAGATAATCTGATATCTCCTGTACCTTGTTTCTTCCATTCGCGATTGCACTCAGAATACTGTTATAGATATTGGGATCACGCAGTTCAGCTTTTAAAAGGTTCGTAGGTTCCTCGTTTAAATATGCTCCCTTGCGAATTATGGCATTGGCTACGTTATCTCCGATAGATACTCCGTCATCAAAAGCTTCCAAATATCTGGGGATGCCTCCGAGAATGCCATATGCTATCAGCTTCTGCTCATTATTATATTTTGGGAAAAACAGACTGCTTTCAAAATAATCAAATGGCAGTATTTCCAAACTCGATGTCTGTCTATCATGCAGAGGACTCTTGCTTCCCATGATATCGGACTCCATAAAACTAACTGATGATCCGCAAAGAATTAAAAAGATATTTTTATTCTTCTTCCATAAGTGATCGATAGCATGTTGGAGAATCGACTTAACGGTCGGATTTTCCTCTGCAATAAAAGGAAATTCATCGATGATAATTAAGGTTCTTTCGCTGACTTTCTTATCAATGTATTCAAAGGACTCTTTCCAACCGCCAAAAGAAGAAATAAACATTTCGTCAAATTTCATCTGCACCATCTTTGAGAAATCCTGAAGATTGAGTGTATCATTTTTTTCCTGTGCAGGGAAAAAGATAGCATTTTTATCTTTTGAGAATTCTTGCAACAACGTAGTTTTTCCTACACGTCGCCTTCCATATATAACAAGATATTCAAACTTGTTGCTATTATACAGTGCGTTGAGATGATTAAGTTCTCTCTGACGTCCTATCATATTTTTCCTCCGCGTTGTCAAAGAATTGCATAAGCAGACTACTCATAAGTAGTCTACTTATGAGTAGTCTATCAGCGATATATGAAGAAGTCAATACAACTATTGAAAAATGTGGGCGTTCTCTGTTAGCAAAAGGAAATTATTAGAAAACAAAAAAACACAAACACAGATAATACCTGCATTTGTGGCACAAATAAAATCGGGGTGACGTGATTCGAACACGCGGCCTCTACGTCCCGAACGTAGCGCTCTACCAAGCTGAGCCACACCCCGAAATTAATATCGGGTGACAAATTAAGATTTGTCACCCGATTATAATATTACATTTGACTGTAAAAAGCAAGCGATTCTGCAAGACTCATCATCAGCCTTCGATCATTATGGTCTTTTTCTCAGGAACCGCAGGTTTTTCCTTCTTAGGAATAGTAAGATTCAAGATACCGTCCTTGAAGGAAGCCTTGATATCCTCTTCCGTAACTGCATCGCCTACATAGAAGGTACGCTGCATAGCCCCTGCGAAACGCTCCTGTCTGATTATCTTGCCTTCCTTATCGCTCTTATCCTCATTATGAGACTTGGCGGCTTTGATCATCAGATAGCCATCTGAGAGCTCAAGACCTATCTCATCCTTTGAAAAGCCCGGAAGCTCAACATCAAGCTCAAACCGGTCCTCATGCTCCTTGACATCCGTCTTCATAAGTCTGTCTGCGTGACTTCCGTATAACTTTTTCTCCGGTCTTTCGAAGTCCTTAAAGCTCGGAAAATCAAACCAATCATCCAACAAATTCTCTCCAAAAATACTAGGTGTCAACATAATCATTACCTCCTTATCTGAATGAATCTTAATGCTTTGTTATCCTTACTTCCTCTTTCTGACTATGTTATAACACCATTATTAGCACTCGTCAAGGTTGAGTGCTAATAACTTTTTATAAACTTTATTAACAAATAATTAAAGGGTTGCCAGACGGTTCAACACCCTCTTCTTATCCCCACTCCATTCAGGCGCTATAAGTATCTTCTTATCCCCGTCTCCCGTCATCCTGTGTATCACGATATCCTCAGGAAGTATACTAAGTGCATCCCGTATAAGGTCTGTATATTCATCCAGAGTAAGGCAGGAGAATTTTCCGGCATGATAATCATCGGCAAGGTCCGTCCCTTTTAATACATGGAGCAACTGAAGCTTAATTCCCTGTACACCGCTCTTGCCCACATATCTGACAGTATCAAGCATATCCTCTCTTGTCTCCCCCGGAAGACCAAGGATAACATGTACAATAGTCTCTATATTATGGGCGCTGAGCCTTTCCACCGCTTCGTCAAAGGTACTTAACGGATAGCCTCTTCTTATATATTCGGCTGTCCTCTCATGTATGGTCTGAAGCCCCAGCTCCACCCATACAGGTTTTATTCCGTTGATCTCAGAGAGTAATCCCATAACATCATCTCCGAGACAATCCGGTCTGGTGGCTATGGATATGATATCGACCTTAGGATGCAGGACAGCCTCCATATAGAGTTCTCTTAGCCTGTCAACAGGCGCGTATGTATTGGTATATGCCTGAAAGTATGCGATAAGCCCGTAATCCCCCTTGGGAAGCTTACCTTGTATCCTTTCCCTGCCACTGTCTATCTGTTCTGTTACGGACAGAGCCGCATCTCCGGCGAAATCTCCCGATCCCGCGCCCGAACAGAAGATACAGCCTCTCTTACCCAGAGTACCGTCTCTGTTAGGGCAGGTGAATCCCGCATTTATCGACACCTTATATAACTTCTTATGATATTTTTCCCTAAGGTATGTATTAAGAGTTCTTTGCTTCATTATCATTATTCTTATGTTAAATCTTATTATATTACGGGTCGATCCCGTAACACGATGTTATATTATACCCTAAGTATATACTTTTTTTAATTAATGCACATTATATGACAAATATGATATTATATTCTTTGGTAAAACAGGGGGGGTAACAAGGGGTCATTGATATGTTAAAGGGTCATAAGGACAGGATACTCGGTCTGTCTGATATTGTATTGATCGTTATACTGGCCATAGAGCTGTTATTTCTTATATATGTCAATCTGTTCAGGCTCACGGATGTGATAGATGTGGACTTTGCCAGAGTGTTAAGGCATACTGTCGAGATGGGAGACAGAAGACAGTTATTCCTTCCGAACTGGAACTATATCACCACTGCTGAGCTTGATCATAGTGCGCTTTTTGCGATCCCGTTGTATATCCTTACGGGCAATATCATGGTATCCTACGGTATTGCCAATCTTATCAATATAGCCCTGTGGTGCTTCGTGCTCTGTACGCTGCTTGAGCTTACGGGACTTAAGAGGCGTTACAGGCTTCTTGCGGCAGTTCTTGTGTTCACATTCTATGATTTCGGTATGCTCGCCTATACCAATATGCTATTCTTCGGTGCCGGGCATTATACTCATAAGGTGTTGATACCGCTTATGTTCGTTACCCTTATGCTTATGCCGGCAGACAGAAGGAGGAAGCCGGCTTCGATCATTCTGTATGTGATCTGTGCGGGACTCCTTTTTGTGACATCCGTATCAAGCGGAATATATGTATTCATCTGCGGGATATTCCCAGTAATAGCGTATATGATAGCCGCATATATCATTAATGGACGGGATAAGCTAAGAAGCGATATCGTATATCATGCGATCATGTCACTTAGCGCGGTCCTTGTGGCAGCAGGCGGGATAATAGTATGCAAGGTAAGGGATATCTCGCCTAACAGCGAGCTTGCCATGATCAAATACATGGATGAGATCAGGGAGAATCCCTTCTCTACCTTCCTTGACCTTATGGAGATGTTCAGGGTCTTCCCGGAGAAGAGTACACCGGTCATGTCCCTAGGCTCTGTTATGAGCATACTCAGGCTGTTCATTTTCGCCGTGATACTTATCACCGGACTTCATTCTGTAGGGAAGAAGCCTGCGGAACAGATGCTTATCACAGTTTTCTTATGGAACTACTTCATACTCTTCGTATCGGGCTCGCAGCAGAGATATCATATTCTGGGAGCCGTCCCTCTTATGATATGTGCTGTCATAAGGTTAAGTGAGCTTATGGATAAGGATGATGATCTGCGCCTTATGCTGTATATATCGCTTATAATGGCGGTTGTGCTGCTTAATCTGTATCAGGTGCTCTGGGGCTCAAGACAGTATCTACACAGAGAGGATTACTCTAAGGCCGTGAATAGTGCGGTGATCGGATTCATGGAGGAGAATGACGCCGGTACTGCTTTTGCGGTATACGAGAGCGGTTATGGCATGGAATGGCTCAGAGCCGCTGACAAGACGAGACATTATGAGACCTATATACCGGATACGGGAGAGGTGGTCAATCATGACTTCTATCACTCGGATAAGGACAGGAGCGAATATACGGACCGTAATGTGATCATGGCCACTTCGGACGAATATGAGAACTGTCCCTACTATATTAAGGATAATTATGTACTTAAGACAGATATATATAACTACGATCTGTATATATCCGAGCACAATCCCATAGACGGCATAGCGGGAGAGATAGAGGGTATGGATGCCATTGACCTTGCGACATCACCCGGATATGATGCATATGGTATCATAGATAGCTGCGGATATCTTGATTCCGACCCGGTCAGTACAGGTGATGCGGGAGAGGTTATAGTAAGCCCTGAGCTTGATATCACCTTGCCGTGTACGTGGATACTTAATTATTCTAAGGACACGGAGACAGAGTCCGTGGTAGAATTATATATGGACGGTTCGCTTACAGATACACTTACACTTAAGGCTGACAGGGAACAGGTGCGGTATGTTTTCCCACAGGACGGTGAATATAAGATCATCATAAGGAGAAGCGGAGACGGCGGGCTTAAGATCAGGGAGATGGAGTTCAATACAACAGGGATAGGAGCACAATGATAGATTTAGATGCAATTGTTCGTTCACAGAGAGAATTCTTCTATACGAGAGCAACGCGGGATATCATGTTTCGTAAGAACAGCTTGGAGAAGCTGCTTGATTCGATACTTGAGAATGAGCCCGCTATATATACGGCTCTTAAGCAGGATCTTAACAAATCAGAGAGAGAGGCTGAATTAACCGAAGTAGGGATTGTTAAGGATTCTATAAAATATGCGCTTAAGAATCTGGATACATGGGCAAGGCCGCGGAAGGTTAAGACACCCATGTCCCTCTTCCCGTCAAAGAGCATTATATATAAGGAGCCTTACGGGGTGGCACTTATCATGGCACCTTGGAACAGCCCCTTCTATCTGACAATGACACCGCTTATCGGGGCGATAGCTGCCGGAAATTGCGCGGTGGTTAAGACCTCCAAGAACAGCCCGTACACCTCCGGAGTGGTGGTTGACATAATTAACAGTACATTTGACAGGAATTATGTCTATGCCATCGAAGAAGTAATCTCATATGATGAGATACTGGGCAGGAATTATGATTATATATTCTTCACGGGAAGTGAGAGAGTAGGCAGGACTGTTATGCGTGCGGCAGCAGACAGCCTTACGCCCGTGACACTTGAGCTTGGCGGCAAGAATCCCTGTATAGTGGATGAGACGGTAGATATAGACATGACAGCCTGTAAGATCATGAGGGCGAAGATAATCAATGCCGGGCAGTCATGCGTAGCTCCCGACTATGTACTGGTGCCGGTCCGCTTAAGGCAGCAGCTCGTTGATTCTCTGTCCCGATATGCAAGGGAATTCATAGGCGATCCCTTTACCAATAATGACTATCCAAGGATAATCAATCTGCATCATTATATGCGGCTTAAGACACTGATAGACAAATCAAGGTCCGGTGAAGTGATAGGCGGAAGGTGTGATGACAACCAGATGCGTATAGAGCCTGCCATAATCCCAGATGCAAGCTTTGACAGCGATATAATGAGGAATGAGATATTCGGACCGATACTGCCGGTTATAGGCTATGACGACAGGGATGAGCTGATCGCCATACTTAAGAGGCGTCCTAAGCCTTTGGCCTGCTACATATTCACCGAGGATAAGCCTTCGGCAGATGAGCTTATAGACGACCTCTCCTTCGGAGGCGGATGTGTCAATGACTGTATGCTGCATATGACCAATGAGAATCTCCCCTTCGGCGGAGTCGGAAGCAGCGGAATGGGAAGCTATAGAGGCAAGGCGGGTTTTGATACCTTCACCCATTGCAAGAGCATATTAAGGGTAAAGAAAAAAGCACCGACCCCATGGCTCTAAGTCCACAAAATCGATACTTTAATGCGCCTTCAGGGGCTCGAACCCTGGACACCCTGATTAAGAGTCAGGTGCTCTACCAACTGAGCTAAAGGCGCTTTTACTATGCCGAGCATTATGTAAACACTCTTTGCAGCGCAAGTGTTATTATATTATAGGTTTTTTAGAAAATCAACAACTTTTTATAGAAATTTTAAGTTATTTTTATAGCTTCAAGGAGTATATCAAGATATTGTGGCAGGATGATCTGAGGATGGCATATATTGAGTTGACATAACTCAATAATTCGGAATGGAGAGAATATGAGAGATATAAGGATATTTGAATCACACGCACATTATGATGACAGGGCTTTTGACAGTGACAGGGATGAGCTGCTTAAGCAGCTTGCGGATGAGGGCTATGCCTATGTCATGAATATAGCCTCCGATCTGGACAGTGTGGATACCACCTATGAGCTTACAAGACAGTATGACCATGTATATGCGGCCATAGGCATCCATCCGAGTGAGGTGGAGGAGCTTAACGAGAATACCTTCCAGCATGTGCGCGAGGTAGCGATGCGTGATAAGGTACAGGCTATAGGAGAGATAGGTCTTGACTATCATTATGACGAACCGGCAAGGGAGCTTCAGAAGGACTGGTTCGAGAGACAGCTTATGCTTGCAAGGGAGCTTAATAAGCCGGTGGTGATACATTCAAGGGAAGCCACTGAGGATACCATGAAGATATTAAGGAGCAATATAGCAAGGGATATTCCCGGTGTCATGCACTGCTATTCCTACAGTGCGGAGACGGCAAGAGAGCTGCTTAAGATGGGCTATTACTTCGGTATAGGGGGTGTAGTGACCTTCTCCAATGCCAAGAAGCTTATCGAGGCGGTGGAAGAGATACCGCTTGACCGTATCCTGCTTGAGACGGATTGTCCATATCTTGCGCCTACGCCTCACAGGGGAGAGCGCAACAGTTCCCTGTATATCCCTCTTATTGCGGAGAAAATAGCGGCTGTCAAGGATGTGCCCTATCACAAGGTATTGGACCAGACCTATAAGAACGCAAGGAAGCTTTTCTTCAATAAATAACGTGATGAACGGAGCACAATGTGCTCGGAATGGTGGATTAATATGGCATATTTGGGTAAACCTGCTTATACCATAGCAGTATTACAGAAGTATAACTTTAATTTCAGAAAACAGTACGGACAGAATTTCCTTATAGACGAGGGCGTTTTAGGGGATATAATAGATAAGTCGGGTATAGGTGAGGATGACTGTGTGCTTGAGATAGGTCCGGGTATCGGTACGCTGACACAGTATCTTGCGGAAAAGGCGAGGCATGTTGTGACTGTGGAGATAGATAAGGCGCTTATCCCCATACTGGCGGACACCTTATCCGATTATGACAATATAACGGTCATCAATGAAGACATATTAAAGGTTGACATAAGTCAGATAGTTAAGGATCATAACAGAGGAGAGCCCATCAAGGTCGTAGCCAATCTTCCTTATTACATAACTACACCGATAGTTATGGAATTACTGGAGGGAGATGCTCCGATAGACAGTATAACGGTCATGGTGCAGAAGGAAGTGGCTGACAGGATGCAGTGCGGACCGGGGACTAAGGATTACGGAGCGCTGTCCCTGGCGGTGGCATATTATGCGGATGCGAAGGTTATCCTTAATGTCAGTCCTGATTGCTTCATGCCGCAGCCTAAGGTGGGAAGTTCGGTGATAAAGCTGGATATCTATGACAAGCCGCCTGTTGAGGTTAAGTCGCCGGATTATATGTTCCGTCTTATAAGGGCAAGCTTCAATATGCGGCGTAAGACGTTAGTCAACGGATTACTGGGAGGCTCCTTGGGCCTTAGTCGTGAGAGGATAGAAGAAGTGCTTGATAAGATGGCATTAAGCAGAACTGTAAGGGGAGAAGCACTTACGCTTGAACAGTTCGCCGAGTTATCCGACCTTTTGTTATGACCAAAGCGTGGAGTGTGTACGGGATATTATATAAAGGATAGAAATATGGAGAGAAAAATATTAAAAAACAGAATATACCTGTATCTCACGGAATTTTTTGCCGGAGTGTCCGTTATGGCTGTGGAGCTGGGAGCCAGCAGACTGCTTGCGCCGTACTTCAGCTCATCACAGATAGTATGGACCATCATAATAGGTACGATAATGATAGCCATGGCGTTAGGTAATCTCTATGGCGGAAGGAGCGCGGACAGAGATCCCAATCCGGACAGACTCTATGCAAGGATACTTGTAGCCGCCATATGGATAGCGGCGATTCCGGTAGTGGGTAAGTACATAATCATAGGTGTTGCAGGGCTTATCATATTCACTGTCAACAGCAATTATCTGGTCATTGCCGGCTTTGTCACCTGTATGATAGTCTTTGTGTTCCCTCTTTTTCTGCTCGGTACGGTCACACCCTCCCTTGTTAAATATTCCGTGGACAGTCTTGATGAGAGCGGTTCGACGGTTGGAAGACTGGGAGCCTTTAATACCATAGGAAGCATAATAGGAACCTTCGTGCCTACATTCATAAGTATTCCGGCAGTAGGTACATCGGTTACATTCCTTATCTTCGCCGCGATTCTGCTTGTCATTGCGGTGGTATATTTTATGTCAACCAGACTCCCCTTAAGTAAGATTAAGAAAGTGCCTGTAAGTATCGCACTTTTCCTGATATGCTGTATATTGGGTCATGATACGAGCTTTGCTTTCTGGCAGAGCGATCTTACATATGAAGGAGAGTCCATATACAACTATCTGCAGGTCTATGAGAGTCCTAATGAGGTGGTACTTTCAACCAATGTCCTTTTCGGTGTGCAATCCGTATATCGTAAGGAGAAGAGTCTGACGGGGATGTACTATGACTATGCCATGGCAGCGCCTCTTATGACAGACGCATCGCCTCTTAATGAAGGAGCTTCTAAGACCGGCAGCCTACAGGATATGGATATGCTTATCTTAGGCATGGGAACCGGAACGTATGCCACTCAGTGCCGAAGGTATCTGGGAGATATGAATATAGAAGGGGTTGAGATCGATGCCAAAATCACAGACCTTGCGAATAAATACTTTGAGATGCCCTCGGATATACCGGTTACGACTTATGACGGAAGGGCATATCTTAATGCCATAGACAAGACTTATGATGTGATCATGGTGGATGCTTATCAGGATATCACAATACCCTTCCAGATGTCTTCAGTGGAATTCTTCACACTTGTGAAAGAGCATCTTAACCCCGGCGGGGTGATGGTCGTGAATATGAATATGAGAGGCAGCAGTGAGGGCAGTATCAACGAATATCTGGCAGACACCATATCTGATGTTTTTGATAATGTATATACCGTGGATGTGAAGGGCTCAACCAACAGGGAGCTTTTCGCTTCGGATGATCCGGAGATGACAGATAATCTGACGGATAATATACTTAAGCTTAAGGAATCGGATGAAGACAGCGGACTGTATGATATGATGGTACGCATAGAACAGGGGCTTACGGAATATGTACCCGGTGAAAGGATACTTACGGATGACAAGGCTCCGGTGGAACTGCTTGGTATGCGTGTCATAGACGAGATCATTAAGGATGAGCTTGACGGAATAGACAGCATGGATGATGTGCTTGATATGCTATGAACATTAAAGTGATCAAAAGCGCCAGAAGAACAATTTCACTTGAGATAACGCCTGAGCTGGATGTGATCTTAAGGGCGCCTTATCTGACATCCAGAAGGGAGATAGAGCGCTTTCTTGACAGTAAGAGCGACTGGATCAATAAGACTGTACGCAGGATGGAGAGAAGAAAGGCAGCAGATGATACCAAGGGGCTTAAGCCGATATCAGATGATGAGACAAGCGCTCTTGCAAGGAAGGCTAAGGATGTCATCCCGCCTAAGGTTAAGTACTTCGCGGATATCATAGGTGTTGATTACGGAAGGATAACCATCCGCAATCAGAAGACGAGGTGGGGAAGCTGCTCCGCCAAGCATAATCTTAACTTTAACTGCCTCTTGCTTAAGGCTCCGGAGGAGATACTTGATTATGTGATCGTTCATGAGCTGTGTCATATAATAGAGATGAACCACTCGAAGGACTTCTGGGCACAGGTGGAGAAGGTGCTGCCGGATTATAAGGCAAGGCGTAAATGGCTTAGGGATAACGGAGATAAGCTTTTCTACTCATATAAGGATACTGAGGATACGGATAGTAAAGATGGACAAGACTGCTAGAGACAATAAAAGTGAAAAAGGAAAAAGCATATCAGCCAAGGCATTTAATATCCTCTTCCTATTGATAGTCTGCGGAGGACTTGCAGTGACGGCGGTAGTAATGGTTGTAGTGGACCCGCTTTTTCATTATCATGCACCTCTGCGGGGAATGTCATATACGCTTAATGATGAGCGATATCAGAACAACGGCATAGTGAAGCACTTCACCTATGATGCGATGATAACCGGAACCTCCATGACGGAGAATTTCAAGACCTCCGAGGCCGATGCACTTTTTGATGTCAATTCCGTTAAGACCTGCTTCATGGGAGGTTCATATAAGGAGATAAGTGACAATATAGAGACGGCTCTACGTGCCAATCCACAGCTTAAGCTCATAATCAGGGCTACGGACCAGTTCGACCTTATATCGGACCCGAATAAGCACGTATCCACCGATCCCGATTCGACCTTTAAGTATCCATGGTACATCGTGGACGACAATCCCTTTAATGATGTGGAATATCTGCTTAATAAGGCGCTTCTGTCGGATGCACTTACGGACATAAGGATGACGCTAAGCAATACACCCAGTACCACATTCGATGAGTATGCGAACTGGATGAGTGCATATACCTTCGGCAAGGAGGAGGTTCTTAAGACATATCAGCGACCGGCGCAGTCTGATCTTACATATCCTCTTACGGATGATGACAGGGAGCTTATAAGAGCCAATCTTCAGCAAAATGTGATAGATCTGGCCAATGCACATCCCGATGTGACCTTCTATACATGGATACCACCCTACAGTGTATGCTTCTATGATGTGGAGAAGAGGAAGGGGACTCTGGAGCGCTGCTTCGATGCAATGGAATATGAGTGTGAACTGCTGACGTGTGTAGACAATATCAAGCTCTTCGGCTATGCGGACAGAGAGGATATAGTGACGGATCTGTCTCTGTATAAGGACATGGCGCACTACGGAGAGGATGTCAACAGTGAGGTCTTAAGAGCCATGGCAGCAGGGGAAGGACTTATTACGTCGGATAATTACAGGTCATATATGGACAGAGTGCGTTCCTTTTATATGAATTATGATTATGACAGTATATATGAGTAACAGAGATTAGAATGAAGGGTTAATATGCTTTTTAATTCATACTATTTTTTGATATATTTCCTTCCGATAGTGCTCTTATGCTACTACGGTGCACACGCAGCAGGTAATAAGGCATCACAGGAGAAGGCACATGTATGGCGCAAGGCGGCGCTGTGGGTTCTTATAGTGGCATCCTTTGTGTTCTATGCGTATGACAATGTGTACTATCTTACCTTACTTGCGGGAAGCATCCTTATCAACTGGTTCATAGCCCTTATAATGAACGGAAGGATCAGGTCAGGGAAAATGACAGATGGAGCCGATGGAGCGGAGGAGAATGGCAGTGATATGCTGCAGAGGCTCATACTGGCAGCAGGGATCATAGTTGATATAGGCGTTATATTCTACTTTAAGTACTATGATTTCTTCATAGAGAATATGAATGCTTTATTCAAGGCAGACTTTAATCTGAGGCATATAGTTCTGCCTCTTGGAATAAGCTTCTTCACCTTCCAGCAGATATCTTATCTTGTGGATACCTACAGAGGAGAGACAGCAGACTATACCTTCACGGAATATGCGGCGTTCGTATCCTTTTTCCCTCAGCTTGTAGCCGGTCCCATAGTACTTCACAGCGAGCTCATACCGCAGTACAGGGACAGCAGCAGATGGAGGATATCCGCTGACAGAGTAGCGGAGGGACTCTATGTACTTGCCATGGGAATGTTCAAGAAGGTTATCATTGCCGATAAGTTCGGTCAGGTAGTGACATGGGCATGGATAGATACGGCATCCAGAAGCAGTGTGGATATGCTTCTTGCCTCGCTTTTCTATACCTTCCAGTTATACTTTGATTTCAGCGGGTATTGTGACATGGCGATAGGTATAGCGAAGCTATTCTCACTTGATCTGCCTGTCAACTTCAATTCTCCGTACAAGGCAGTCTCCATTAATGACTTCTGGAAGCGTTGGCATATGACGCTTACAAGATTCTTAACTAACTATATATATATACCCCTTGGAGGTAATCGTAAAGGTAAGGTACGAACCTATGTCAATATAATGATCGTATTCCTTGTAAGCGGTATCTGGCACGGAGCCAACTGGACCTTCATATTATGGGGCGTATTGCACGGTGTATTGCAGGTGCTTAACAGAATGTGCAGGAAGATATGGGATAAGGTGCCGAAGGTGATCGCATGGCTTGTAACCTTCTTCATAGTGAATATGCTATGGATCATGTTCTATGCGCCGAATGTATCGGAGGGGCTCTCCGTGTGGGGTAAGATACTCAGCTTTTCCGATATGCACATAAGCAGTGATATATTCCTTCTCTTTATCATGAAGGAAGTGAATATGATACTTGCCATGCTTGGTCCTGTCGGGACACTTGCCACCACATATTATCAGTGGTATATGATAATGTACCTTATTCTGTCATTTGTGATATGCTTATGCTGTAAGAATCTCCATGAGGAAAGATTCAGACCTACAGTGGGCAAGGCAGTGCTTTCCGCACTGCTGCTTATATGGGCGGTCCTATCCTTCTCAGGCGTATCGACCTTCCTATACTTTAACTTTTAGAGCCTATAACACGACAGGTCGATCCCGTAACACGATGCTACGAAGACCCGCTTGTATGCTTCACTGACATTCATGTTAGGAATTGGACAATACAGAGGTAGAATGAAATGTACGACAGACTGACTAAATCGGATATAAAAAAGATGGAGGATGAGATCGAGTATCGTAAGCTTACTCTAAGACATGAGTTACTGGAGGAAGTCAAGGAAACCAGAGCTCATGGAGACTTAAGTGAGAACTTCGAGTATCATGCTGCCAAGCGTGCTAAGAATAAGAATGAGAGCCGGATAAGGTATCTTGAGAGAATGGTGCGTACAGCCGAAGTCATAGAGGATGACAGTGCTGATGATGAGGTGGGAATGAATAATCTCGTTACAGTCCTGTTCGAAGATGATGGGACGGAAGAGACATACAAGATCGTCACTTCTATCCGAAGCGACTCGCTGAATAATCTGATCACGATAGAATCACCCCTCGGTAAGGCCCTTATGAAGCACAAGGTCGGAGACAGAGTACAGGTTAATGTTAATGACAGCGTCAGCTATTATGTGACCATTAAGAATATCGAGAACAATAAGGATGATTCCGAAGATAAGATAAGCAGTTACTGAAAAATCGGATAAGAGTGAAAACTGTGTTATAATATATTAGTCGGACACTTTTTATACAGAAGGGAGATCATCAATGAAAAAGTATATTGCGGAATGTATAGGAACAGCGGTACTCGTACTTATGGGTTGTGGAACAGCCATGCTCGTAGGTTGTGATGCGGCATCCGGTTCAGGATATCTGCTTACGGCTCTCGCATTCGGATTGTCTATTGTGGCAGAAGCATATTGCATCGGCAATATCAGCGGATGTCATGTCAATCCTGCCGTAACTCTTGCAGTGTTCATATCCGGCGGTATGGAGAAAAAGGATATCTGCGGATATATAATAGCCCAGATAATCGGTGCTTTCGTAGGAAGTGCGATCCTTGCAGCCATATTCGGACTCGGTGGAGTGACCGATATGACAGGCGGCTACGGTGCTAACGGACTGGCAGGCGTAGGCGGTTCAGCTATCGCGGGACTTATAGTAGAGATCGTGCTTACCTTCATATTCGTGCTCACGATACTTGGTGTTACATCCAAGAAAGCCGGACACGGCTCTTTCGGAGGTCTTGTGATCGGTCTTACACTTACCTTTGTACATATACTCGGTATAGGCCTTACGGGAACATCAGTTAATCCTGCAAGAAGTATTGCCCCTGCCGTATTCGCAGCAGTTAAAGGTAATTCTGTTCCGATCGCAGCCCTTTGGGTATTCATAGTAGGACCGATCATAGGTGCTTCACTTGCAGCATATACTTACAAAGCAATTGAAGACTGATCAGTTCTGCTTTTTCCTGATCAGGACTATCGGAGTGGTCTCGCGGCCCTGACCGCAGGGATTATCTCTTATAAGACCATGAAGCTCCTCGGGTGTCAGTTTGATATCATCAGACCATCCGAGGACTTCCTGTCCTAAGTCATTGGCATCCACTATCATCATACTCATACCGAGCTTATCGTGTATCTCGTTGCACACTCCTGTAGGATTGGCAGGATTCTCTATACCTATATCCCTGTATTCATCCCATACATGATCATAGAAGCCGTCAAGACCCGATACGTCCTGACCGACAATCTCATAGAAGACTCCTCTTTTACCGAATATCTTGCATACTCCGCCTGCGAAGGCTGCCCATATTACCTTGGGAAGTCCGCACTTGGATATGGCATACTGCATCTTGATGGGCTCGCCCACACCTATTCCGGCTGTTGTCTTGCCGGCGAATTTGCTTAAGAAGTTAGCCCAGAAGCCGATAGGAAGCTCTTCTCTCTTCACTATCCTGTTCTGACACAGGGCTATTATCTTCTCACTTGATGATACTATGTCACCCTCTTCGTACAGAGGTGATACATATTGCCTGAATACATCTATGTAGCTTTCGCCCTGCTTCACAAAGTGGGTCTTGATAGCGTGACGCATATATGTAACGCCGTTTACCTCAATATCAACATTTTTGCCTTCATTGGCCTTAAATTCAAAATCAGTTGCCACTTTATGCCTCCTTATATACAACGGATGTTGCAATCTTATCCGCAGTCGCTTTATCGCTTAATGCCTCTATGATAGCCAGTGCAAAAGGAATAGCTGTTCCAAGTCCGCGGCTTGTGATGATGTTACCTGCAACGGATACGGGATCGGTTGAGGTATCTGCACCCTTAAGCTCTCCCTCAAGACCGGGATAGCAGCATGCTTTCCTGCCGGAGAGATGTCCTCTGTGTCCTAAGATCGTAGGAGCCGCACATATGGCAGACACTCTCTTGCCTCCTGCTATATATTCATCTACCTGCTCCATAAGCTTATCACATGCCTCTAGATTGCGGGTTCCGGGCATTCCTCCCGGAAGAACGATCATATCACTTCCGGCGAAGCTTACATCAGCTATAACTGCATCAGTCTTAACCGATATATTATGAGAGCCTGTTACCTCATTCTTATCCGTGATGGATACTGTCGTTATATCTATACCTGCCCGTCTTAAGAGGTCTACAACAGTCAATCCTTCGATCTCTTCAAATCCTTCAGCGAAAAAAATCAATACCTTAGCCATTTTCTCTCTCCTTTTCTTCTATCCTCTTTAATATCTCATCATATTGCTTATACATCTTCTGCGTCTCATTTTCAAGCAGATAATAATGTGCAATGTAAGGTATGAGCAGTACCATCAGTAACAGCGTAAGTAACGCTAACGGATAGTAACAGGTCATTATAATAACGAATACCGACCCGATGGTAAGCAATGCGAAAGTAAGTGTCACCAACAGATGGATAAGTCTCTCATGCTGGAAGAATCCGATCTGGATAAGATGCTCTTCAAGCAGCTTATTCCAGTCACCGACTTCTCTCTGTCCCGACAGATAATAATCTATTCTCTGTCTGTATTCAAGAATGCGTTTTTTCATGGATTTGATACCTCTATTATACCCTATACCTGCACTTCCCCTGCAAGCACTCTCTTGTAATCTTTAAGATTCTTCTGTAAAAGTGAAGGGGTGTCCAATCCGTAGGGGCACTTGCTCTTACAACTGTTGCAGTGCAGGCAGTTCTCAATCTGTGCCATATTATTCTGCCAAGTCTCGTTAAGCCATGCGGAGGATGGTGCACGACGAAGCATCAGGGACATTCTCGCACAGGTATTGATCTCTATTCCTACGGGACAGGGCATACAGTATCCGCAGCCGCGGCAGAATTCACCGGAAAGCTCCGATACATCAGCATCTATTACTGCCTTGACATCATCTGTCATTGCCGGCGGATTATCTATGTATGACAGCCATTCATCAAGCTCTGATACTCTCTGGATGCCCCATATGGGAAGCACATTGTCATATTGTGCTATATAGGCATACGCAGCCTTCGAATTCGTTATCAGACCACCGGAGAGTGCTTTCATGGCTATAAAGCCCATGTCAGCTTCCTTACACATATTCACAAGCTCTATATCCTTGGGACCTGCCAGATAGGAGAAGGGGAACTGAAGTGTCTCATAGAGTCCGCTTTCTATTGCTTCCCTGGCTATGGCCAGCCTGTGATTGGTGATACCGATATGACGTACCTTACCCTGCTCCCTAGCCTTAAGCATGGCATCATATATACCGCTTTCATCACCGGGTCTGGGACAGAAAGCGGGATTGTGGAACTGATATACATCTATATAATCCGTCTGCAGCTCCTTAAGAGAAGTCTCAAGATCCTTCCAAAAGCCTTCTGCCGTCACTGAACCTGTCTTGGTGGCGATAAAAAGCTTATCTCTCATACCCTTAAAGGCAAGCCCCAGCTTATGCTCACTGTCACTGTAATATCTTGCGGTATCATAATAAGTCATACCACCGTCATAAGCCCTGCGCAGTATATTAACTGCCTCATCATCGCTTACCCTTTGGATCGGAAGCGCACCGAATGCATTCTGAATCGTAGTTATCCCTGTTTTACCAAGTCGCATACCATACCTCACTTAATCTTGCATTATAATCCTATATCTTAAGTATATTCATTGAAAAAACAATAATCAATGATTAAGAAAATTTTTTTATACATAACCCTCTTACTTGCGATTAAGATGAATTTGACATATGATAGTTCTGTCAGCAATATAAGACACAGAAAGGTCTACGGGAATACACATCATGAAGAAGAGAAATATTGGAATACTTAAGACAGCAGTGACAGCGCTTTTGGCAAGCCTTACTCTTACGGCATGCTTCTCGGAAAGTGCTCAGGATGAAGAAATCGACGGAGCCATGAAGATACTCGGTAAAGCCGAAGAGAAGGAGAATTCGCAGGAACAGAATGTACCGGAGGAGGATCTGCACAGCTCATATATAGAGCCGCTTGGAATGGAATATGATACCGTATCGGTTCCCGATTGTACGGTCAATGCCCTCTTTAATGTGAAGGATTTTAATACGGAGGCAGGAACTCTTACTTTCACGGCATATACGGAGGAGCTGTTCGATGCTGTGGAGATCGGGCTTATGCAGATAGGAGATACTCTTAAGATAGGCGGCAGTGAGATAGTGGTGGAATCCATACAGGATGTGAATGGGGATCTGATAGTCAATGGCGGATTTGAGCAGGGTGGAGCCGAGCTTACATCTGCGGGAGGAGGCACTTACAAGGCAAGGTCTATGGACAACTATCCTACATATACCGAGCTTGGCAGAAGTACTCTTCCCATAAGTGAGGAGCTGACGATAAGCGACAGCTATAAGGATGTTGCATCGCCTGTGACGGCTACATACGAGGGATTACAGGATTATCTGGACGGGCTGGATGGTGCTTCGGATTCTTTCGACTATATATCAACCACCGTAAGGGTAGATAAAGGAAAAGTGGTTGACATAACAAGAAACTGGATACCTTGATATAATTCCATAAAATTGATATTTGTGATAAAATATATTATCACTATGATTTCGTTTTCGGAATTAAGCAGGTTGTAGAAGGAATTAAGGGTTTTGGGTATAGTATTATGATCGGTATCAGGCTTTATGTATATGTTGACAGCATTCTAAAGCACAGGGAAGTTATTAAGGCTGTCATTGAAGACAAGAACAGGGAGAATGAAGGGAAAAATGACGCGGTTAAGGATGAGTATATCCTTGTTCTCTATGAGGGCAGACCGGAATTTGAGAAAGGAACGCGGGGACTGCTTATAAGCGATGATACCTTTCTGCTGACGGAGTTCACGTCTTATGAAGGTTTTAACACATTATACATCGGTAACTGCAAGGATCTGGATGAGAACGAACAGAAAAGGATAGACAATATCCTGTCCGTTGATATGCCTAAGCTTGTGTTGTATAAGGGAATCACCCATATTGTGGAGGGTGTGATAACGCGCTACAGAGCGTGGTTATATCAATATCTGATGCAGTCCATAATCGACAGCTCGCCTGATATGGTATGGGTTAAGGACGAGATGGGCCGTCATGTCGTACTTAACGAAATGTTCGGCAAGATAGTGAATAAGGATGTCAGAGATTGTCTCTATAAGGAGCATCCCGAGATATGGAACATATCCAGAGAAGAATATGAATCCTCGGATTTTGCATGCCGGAGGAGTGAAGAGGCGATCATATCCACCGGTAAAAAGGGAATCTTTGAAGAGCTGGTACAGACAGGCGGTGATATGAAGCAGTTCACGACCTATAAGGCACCGCTGTATGACAGCCTGGGGAATGTGCTTGGTACCTGTGGAATAGGACATGATGTGACCGGCCTTAACAATATGGGTATCGAGATGTCTATGCTCATAGAGAATATTCCCTTCCCTATGGTCGTACTCTCCAAGGATTGGAAGACAGTCCGCATGAATACGTCTCTTAAGGAGCTGACCGGTATCCATCAGAGTGAGCAGTTTGATTACAGAGATTGGATATCAGCCAACCTGAATCCTGTGGGTGAGCAGACAGAATCAGAGGATAAGAGATCCTCCAGGCAGGAATTCATATATGCCAATGAGGACAAGAACTGGTCCTTCTGTATCTATGAGCAGGCAATTACGGACTTTATGGGCAATGTATCGGGGTACTTCTGTATGATGCAGGATGTCACCTATCAGCGTATGTATGAGGAATCCATACTAACGGCTGCCAATACGGATGTTCTGACGGGATTGTACAACAGGAGATACTTCTACCGGTATCTGGAGAAGAATATCAATTCACCAATGACTCTTCTGTATATGGATCTGGATAATTTTAAGAGGATCAACGACACATATTCACACGCAAGGGGTGATGATATTCTTAAGCGTACAGCCGATCTTATCCGTGAGATATATCCGGAAGCTGTTGCCGCAAGACTGGGAGGAGATGAATATGCAGCTCTTCTGGAAGGAACGGTGAACAGTACGGAGATAGATGTTAAGAATCACAGGCTGGAGCAGGCAGTGCGTAATCTGTGCCGTCCGGGAGGACCGTATGTGACTATAAGCATAGGGAAGGCTTACACGGACGGATCGAAGTCTGCCGATGAATTGATCAATGACGGGGACTCCATCATGTATGAGATCAAGAAGAAGCACCATGATATAATGGATAATGATCCGGCGACATATGAGACAGGTAAGAGATAGAGGATAGAGAGAGTAAGGGTTAAGACAGAGGCTAATGAACGATAAGGGAAGCACTTCAAGAAACCGTTATATAGATCTGATAAGGTTTCTGCTTTGCATGATGATCTTCATACATCATTCGGGACATGTGACAAGGGGAGAGCTCACACTTCTTCCGTCGGGAGGTCTGGCTGCGGATGCCTTTTTTATGCTTACAGGCTACTATGCGATCCGCCATATAAGCAATATGCAGGCGACTGTGAAGAATCCCATGAGATACAGTATGGGGTATACGCTTAAGAAGCTGATCAAGACCATGCCCTACATGGCTTTCGGAACGGTCATTATATACATACTTGAGCTTGTGATAATGGGGTTGACGGGCAAGGCGACAGATTTCGCTGATATGGCCGACAGACTAAGGTGTATGCTCTTGGAGCTTACGCTTCTGCCGCTTACAGGGATGATGGGGCCGTTAGATCCGATTGTATATCGCAATGCGCCGATGTGGTATCTGTCGGCGCTTCTGATAGTACTTCCCGTTGTGATGTATATCTGTATCAGGTGTAAGGATGTATTCAGGAACTATCTTGTATGGTTCATACCTCCCATGCTTCAGGGCTGGATGGTCGTGAGATTCGGAGGAGTTCTTCCTTGGCAGGATTTTGTGGGACCTATAAGCAGTGCCGCCATCAGAGGCTTTTCGAGCCTGTTAATGGGTGCCGGAATATATTATGCGTCGAAGGCGATCGCGGATAATAAGGCATTGACCTCAAGGCCGGTTGCCGCTACAGTACTTGAATTGCTTACGCTTGTCATATTCCTTGGCAATGCGGTAAGGGGAGTGCATGGATATGAGGAGCTTATAAGTCTCTATATTATTGCAGTATCGCTGTCCTTTGCCTTAAGCGGGGTATCATACACGACTAAGATCACATGGAGACCGCTTGAATTCCTCGGAAGCTTAAGTCTGCCGATATACTGTCTTCATTGGGGAATATACAGATGGGTCGCAGCAGCCTTCGGACAGATTGATTATCGTATTGCCATAGTCATCACTTTCGTACTGTGTGTAATAACGTCTCTTGTGATCATGTATATGGTAAGGGTAATATCGCATCGGCGAATCTGAAATTCGCCTCGCGAGCCTCGCACAATGTGCTCGGTATGGTGGATTAGTGTGAAAAATATGATCGATATCATATTTTTCACACAGCGATGTTGTGCAAGAGAGTTGATCTCAACTCTCAGCCCAAATCGCCTTATCGCATCGGCGAATCTGAAATTCGCCTCGCGAGCCTCGCACAATGTGCTCGGTATGGTGGATTAATATGTCAATAGATACGAATTATAATACAGACAGGAATTACTACGCATATAAGGATATGAGCTTTATAAAAAGACTGTTCGGGCATCTGGGAACAGTCTTTACTCATAAAAGATATGTGGGAGAGGGCTGCTTTAAGATGGGACTGTATGCACAGGGGATAATGCATGATATGAGCAAATTCTCCCCGACTGAATTCATACCCAGCGTAAAGTATTATTCGGGAACCTTTTCGCCTAACGCTACGAGTCGTGTACTTACAGGGGTATCCACAAGCTGGCTTCACCATAAGGGACGCAATAAGCATCACTTTGAATACTGGATCGACTATATGTCCGGCGGAGAGGCTACACTTGTGGGATGCAGGATGCCTCTTAAGTATGTGGCTGAGATGGTGGCGGACAGGTATGCTGCCTGTGTAGCCTATAACGGGGATAAATATACTCAGGCCGACCCGTGGAATTATTATGCCAAGGGTGCCGGACACATCACTATTGATGAGGATACAAGAGCAGTACTCGAAGCTGCCCTTATTAAGATGCGTGATGAAGGCAAGGATGAAGCATTCGCTTATATGAAGCGAATGCTTAAGATTACCAAGGGCAGGGACTATGATGCTTCGATAGTTGATAAAGCATAATATCCTTTTATTCCCAGAATAATTCATCCAGGGTCTTATCCAGTGCTTTGCATATCTTGATACACAGATTAATGGTGGGATTATAATCACCCTTCTCTATTGAGCTGATGGTCTGCCTCGATACATCACAGAGCTTGGCGAGATCATCCTGCGATAAGTCTTTGCCGGCACGGGCGGCTTTAAGCTTAAGATTCTTCATGATCAGTCCTCCTCTTCCGTACCTTTCTTAGCATCAATGGCTTTCCTGACAAGATATACGATCCCGTATACGGACAGCATGAATATTACCATGATATTAAGTGCAGGAAGACCTATTTTCCCATTTTCTTCAAAGAGCATACCACTGATTGCGGGTCCGACTATGGCTATGATATTGATGATGATAGCTATAGCGAATACAAGGCCGTATCTGCGATGGTCGTTATTAAGACCCCAGTATACATTGTTCCATGTGCAGTATATTCCGAGTGTGAGGCAGCCGAAGAGTATTCCTGCGAAGTGAAGAATGTAATCTTCGACGGGTATCTCTATCTTACATATGGATGCAAGCACCATTATGGCCTGAACTATGAGAGCCGTATAGAATGCATACATATAGCCCCTGCCTCTTACCTTCTCCTGCCTCTCATCATACTCTGTCCTGATCTTATTATTGGTATTGGCGTACTTAAAGAGTATCACCACCAATATGATCCCTACTATTATTCCAACTATAAATCCAAAACCCTGAGCGTTCATTTTATCTCCCTTCTCTATGACCTGTTATTTTCTACCAAGTTTCTACCATGTAAAAGGTGACGTCTTCCCTTTCATGAGCCTATAATAATCCATCAGTAGAATATTATCAAGTATATTTTACAAAATAATTAAAAAAGTATTCATTCTGCTATACGACAGGACAGGATGATCAGGTAAAAAACCGCATAAATCCTGAGCTTAAGCATTCATGAGACATACGAAAACTCCCCGTGTTCTGTTATACACGGGGAGCATTTCATATAAATCATCGTCTTGTGTGACTCTTTAGGCTCTTACAGATCGTAATACATCGCAAATTCCATCGGATGAGGAAGCTTGGATACCTTAGCTGAAGAAGCCCTTTCTCTGGCGATCAACTGATCCAGTAGCCTTTCGGGGAACACACCGCCCACAGTCAGATATTCATGATCATCCTTAAGGGCATCCAGCGCTTCGTCCAAGGATGCCGGCAGACCGGTGAGCTTGGCCTTCTCTTCGTCCGATAATGTATAGAGATTGAAATCATAAGGTCCCCAGCCCTTCTTGTGAGGATCGATCTTATTCCTGATACCGTCAAGACCTGCCATGAGGATGGCAGCATACGCATAATATGGATTACAGGTGGCATCCGGATTGCGAAGCTCGAATCTCTTGGTCTCCGGAGTCTTGGCATAGGCAGGTATACGGATAACCGCACTTCTGTTGCTCATGGCGTATCCGATTGTAACAGGTGCTTCGAAGCCCGGCACAAGCCTCTTATATGAATTGGTCGAGGGATTGGTGATCGCACATAACGAGCTCGCATGTGTGAGCAGCCCGCCCATGAAATAGTGCGCTTCCTTGCTAAGCTGTGCATAACCCTTCTTATCATAGAATACGGGCTTACCGTCCTTGAATAAGAGCATGTGCACATGCATACCGCTTCCTGCCTCGGATGCGAGGGGCTTGGGCATGAATGTGGCAGTGATCCCTTCCGCTGCGGCCTCGTTCTTGATGACATACTTGGCAGACATCGTATCATCAGCAAGCTTAAGCATATCTCCAAGCTCCACCTCTATCTCCATCTGTCCGCTTCCACCGACCTCCGGATGATGATACTTCACATCCACTCCCCATTCCTTCATGACAAGGCACATTCTGCTCCTTATATCATTACGGATATCAGTGGGAAGAGTATTATGATATCCTGCTCCCGGAAGCACCTGATAGCCGTTATTATTATCGGGACTGCCCGATGCGTAAGCAGCCTGATTGGTATATATATTGGTGAACATATTATAGTAGTCGGTATTGTATCTGACTTCATCAAAGAGATAGAACTCATACTCCGGTCCTATGACCATCCTATCCGCCACACCGAGCTCTTTCATATATTCAAGTGCACGGATGGCTACATTCCTCGGATACTGGTCAAAGGGTCTGTTCTTCGGCAGATCAATGACTCTTACATCGCCTATCATGGATAAAGTAGGAACATCTGCATACCTGTCTATCACAGCGGATTCAAGTACGGGGATGAACACCATGTCGCTGTTCTCCACAGGCGCATAGCCGTAATTACTGCCATCGAAGCCTATTCCGTGCTCCATCGTACTCTCGGTAAGTCTCTCTGCAGGAATGCTTAAGTGTCTCCAGCGGCCGTCTATATCGGTCAGCTTGAAATCAACCATTAAGATACCCTCATCCTTAATGAATTTCTGAATGTCCTTAAGTGTTTTAGCCATTGTAACCTCCATTTAGTACCATTAATGTATGGTATGAACCCCATAGTTTTGTTATACACTAATTATAAGGGATGATGAGATTGTATACAAGATGATAAGAAAAAAGCAATTTTTGTTATAGTATCATATTGCAAGGCTTAAAGCTAAGGCTAAAAAGGGAAAGATAATTTTGGGAGAATAAGCACAGATTAGGTAACATTAAATCAACTTTCATAGAATCGAGATCGATTGTCGCACAGAAAATGAAGCTTCAAGAAGAGTATTCTCTATATTAAAGAAAGATTATGAATCAAAATAGATTACAGTTAATCTTTCCAATAATACCTCTGAAAAAGGGTGTTTCTATTATCAACGAAGAAGGGCTTTAGTGGATAGTTATGAGAAATGTTTCATGTGTGAAAGATACTCTTCAATGGTTTCTTTGATTTTATTCGCAGAATCTGTCATGCCACGATCCACCCATCTGAATATGACATTCCAGATGGCACCGACATTGAAGGCAATAATATAATCAGGTTCAAGATCGCCGATGACCTGAGCGAACATACTATTAGATTTATCAGTGACTTGGTTGAACATTGGAATCATTGTATTAAGTTTAAGAAGCAGCAGATAACGAAGACCATTCTTGTGAAGAAGAATAAGAAACGATTTATTCTTTTCGCAAAATCTGAATATCACATCCAGAGGAGATTCAGGATTTAAAGCCAACTCTTCAGCGTATTCTGTTATCTTATCTGTGATAACAGAATCAAGCACATCATCTTTTGACTCGTAATTGCGGTAGAATGTTCTTCTTGCCAGATTAGTTTCAAGTATTATCTGCTTGACTGATATTTCATGGTATGGATATAACTCCATCAGTTTTAAAAGTGCTTCCGCAATTTCTTTTCTCGATCTTATGGATGAAGGGTTTTGTGATTGGTTCATATGGTTTTCCTCGAAAATGCACATTTTTATGAATTTGTGCATCTTTTATCCCAAGTGTTTACTTTTATTTTTTTTTATTGTAACATAATAACCGAAATGCACAAGTGTGACATTTTTGAAAGGAGTGGATCATATGGAAAGTAAACCTGCTCAGAAAGGGATAACAGGACTTTTGATAGTGGG
>ODAI010225478.1_pt1 | contig 57241 bp, 121 predicted proteins | sample 1539321 | NCBI WGS metagenome assembly ODAI01 (sample SAMN02144231, study PRJEB22623) | gut metagenome | biome: sheep rumen | host: Ovis aries | place: New Zealand | reverse complement strand
GATGTGATGGCGAACTTCGAGGTTTTAACATCGGCGGTAGTCATGAGCAAACTGATACTCATCCAGCCACCAAAGAACAGCGTGATACTTTACTCAAGGCAATGGTGGATGCAGGGTATAAGTGGGATTCAGAGAACAAGATATTACTATCTTTGAAGGCAGAACCAAATAGTGAGCAGAAGCCTGCTGAGTGGAGTGAAGAGGATGAACAATACTTTAATTTTCTTGAAAAACTATTAGAAATTCTACAAATAAAATTAACAGAAAATGAGATTAAAAAAGAAACTAATAGTAATAGCGAATATTACTATAAAGTTATACAATGGCTCAAATCTCTTAAAGAAAGATTATTATGAGTAAAAAGAACACAAAATCTTTAGGTAAACCTTATCTATTACCTCCAGAAAGAACTGTTATTTACAGTCGAAAGAAAAACTTACAACCAATTCCAAATGTTGGTCAAGTATATCATTGTTTTGATGATGGTAAAGTAAGATTCTCTCGATTGTATCTTGTTGAAGTTATTGAAACTCTTGGACAAATGGAATTTAAAAGAAAATATTCTGAAGAGTTCAAAAACTGGCTAGAAACTTCAAAATCTCACTATTGGCTTTATTCAAGAAGCACTGATAAATTCGTTGTAGCTAACTGCCATGAAAGTAATGAACATCCGTTAGGCATATTTGTTAGAACTAAACAAGGAGGATGGTTTGGTATTGGTAATTTATTTAATAGTGGATTGCTTGATGTAACTGGTGAACTTTACAAAGATTTGGTTAAATCAATTGATAACTTTAATTATTCTGACGAAGAGAAAAAACGACTAATTGAAGAATATACTATTTAACAAAAATTAAAGTTGAAATTTTTAACACTAATAATATATTAATGATGGTTTATGCGTCTAAAAATGATAGATGTTAGAACGTGTGAAGTTTTAGTTCATTCCAGCAATACAGATTTATCAAAATGTATTAGTATGATTGAAGAAAACGATAAAATCAAACTTAATAATATCTGGGTAGATAAAGATACTAACGGAAAACTAAAACTTAAAATAAAATGTAATAATATTTTATATGAAATATGTGGGTAATTATTTTTATATTAATACTATTATATCTACAATTTCTTCCTACTATTGATTATTATAAAGACTATCGTAATAAAAAACATATTTTATTATGGTATTATGATTTCTATAGAGAACGTAAATATATAGTTATATATAATGAGAACTAAAGATAAAATTGAAAAATATCTTGATAGATTAATTAAAAAACATAATGGAAGTTTAGTTGAAAGTGAATTATCAAGATATTATTCTATTAGAGGACGAATACTTAGAGTATCTGATCATATTGGCAAAACAAGTGATGGTAATATTTCTATTATATTCGATTCTAGTGATCAAGGTAATTATATTATTCACGGACATTCTAGTGGAAATATAAGTGTTCTTAATTATGAACAATGTAAAGAATTTGTAAGAAATTTTGCAAGAACTTCATTCTTATTTAGAGATATTACTCAAGTTATAGCTCCAAAAACTGAACTTACATCTAATATTAATGAACAAGATATACTTGTTAAAGCATTAAAACAGTCTTTTACATCTAAACAATTGAACCAAATAAAAAGTTTCTTAACTATTAATAGGTCTAAAAATTATAAAGAAATATTACATAAAATATGAATAATTGGACTATATACACAGACGGAAGTTGTAGAGCTAATAAAAAAGGAGGAGTTGGAATTGTTCTCTTAAAAAATGGTGAAAAAATTTCAGAAGGTAACTATTCTTACGAAGATGTAACTAATAATATTATGGAATTAAATGCAATTAAAATAGCATTAAAATCTGTAATATCTGAAATTGATTCATTAGAAATAATAACTGATTCCGAATATGCTATTGGTTGTATAACTAACCCGACTTGGCATCCTAAAAAGAATGTAGCATTAATTGGACAGATTAAAGAACTTCTTGTTAAGACACAAAAGTTAGTTAAAACTCCAATTAAAATAACTCATATTAAAGGACATTCTACAGATAAGTGGAATAATTTAGCTGATAAATTGGCAACTGAAGCATCTTCTTACTTATGAAAAATAAAGTAATAGATTTATTAAATTCTCAGATTAAAGGCAACCCTGTTGACGTTAAAGATTTATTTGAACTGATTTCAAATTATTTAGAAGAAACTAACCCTAATAAAGCTTCTGATATTTTAAATTTAATTATTCAAAATAATAATTTAATTCCAGCAACTTTACCTCAAGTATTTGAACATTATAAAAGAAAATATAACATTAAAAGTGTTATAGATAAAAACAATCAAACTATTTTATATTATGAATGATAGAATTGAATATCCGATTGAAACTCGGAAAGAAGGCCGCAAAATTACTAAGGTTTGCGTAGAAGACATTCATCGTTCTTTGAATCATATTATCAGAGAGATGGATCGTAGATATAATAACATTGTTGGTATTATTAATTCAACAGAAAAGAAAGTTCCAAATGCTAATGGTGAAATTGGAACAGGAAATCTTATTATTGGAACAGGTATTTCCCAAGCAATGTTGACTGATACTTATGATGAAGAAATTGGTCAAGAAATAGCTTTCAGAAAAGCTAAACTCAATGCTAATATTAAAAAGCGTAATGTTGTAACTAAGATTTACAATGAGACTATTAAGTTCTTAGATGTTCTTAATGAAATGTATGACAGATATAGTGATTACATAGATATGGACATAAATGCCATTAAAGTGTATAATCCTGATTATGAAGTACAAGCATAAATTGGCAAAACTTGCTGGCAGGATTAAAAATTGGGAGTCTCTTCCAAAAAATCCTGCTGGCGCTTACATGAAACCTGGATCTGAGCATAAATGATTATAGTTGAACCAGACTTTACAATGAAATTTTGTTCAGAAAATTCTGATAAACTGGACTTGATTTTTAATAAACGTGTAAAGAAACAAGCTACTGGTGAATATGCTATAGAACCAGGAGATCCTATTTATGGGCTTACTCTTTATTCTGCATTGCAAAGAATAGCTAAACATAGAGTAGCTAAAAAGTATCAAGATGATAATATTACATTAAAACAGTTTCTAAAAGAATATCAACTTCAATATAAAGAAATTGTTAAATTGTGTAGAGAAAGTCTTCCAGAAAAGTTTGATACCGGAGAATGAAAACTAAAATCATATTATTTGCATTAGCAATAATAACAATTTATTGTTTAGGTTTAATGTTTCTTCCAGATAGAGAAAAAAAGGAAGATTTGTATTTAAAAAAATTAGAGTTACTAGAAAGTAAACTCGATTCTCTTTCTTCTAAGAAAGATAGTATTAGAACTATCGTAGTTACAATTGAGAAAGAGATTGAAATTAATGCTAAAAACCATGAAAAGATTGTTAACACTATTATTAATTCTAATGATTCCGCTAATTTTGCTTGGATAGAGCAATATATAGAAGCCTATAAACGACACAACAATAGTAGCGTTAATATTCGCTGAACATTAGAAATTATCTATTGAAAACCCATTATTAAGAGAAGAAATATCATATTTAAAAGAATAGAATAAGATTTGTGAAATACAAGATTCTCTTAATAATGAGATTATAAATACTTATAAAACCGAATTATCTAATACTAATAAAAAACTCAAGAGAACTAAAAAAATAACCTTTATAGGAGGTATTGTTTTATTTTTAATCGGATTAATTTTATGAAAGATTACAACATTTATTTTGGAACTATTGGTAAGAAATTAGGAGTAAAGTATCAATTTACTACAAAGTGTAAGGATGATGAAGCAGCTAAAGAATTAGCTAAAAATTCAGCAGCTTCCATGTTTTATAAGAACGAAGGAAAATATGGTATTCCTAATTTTAGTCAAATTTCAAAAGAATCAGATATTACTGGAATAAGTATTGATGATTTATATCAAGAACACATTGAAGATATGATGAGGTGGTATGCTATTCCTACTGAAGTTGATACGATTAGTGGGAATAAACTTAAGTGATTACTATATTATGTCAATTAGTAGCACAAGAATGTGATTTTGGTGGATATATTACATATGTTTTTGAAACATTAGAATATAATCCACCATTTGGACACAAATATATAATGGTCACTAGATTCCCAAATTGGCAAGCTAGAGACTTAGATATAGGAGAAGTAGGGTATCTTACTTATAATGAAGTAATAGCTGGCAAAGATACATGGTATGATTCCGTATCTCAGAAATTTATACCTTATAATTACTCCAATTTGATTTTTATCAAATTTATTAAACAACAAGATAATGAACAAAAAGATATTTTATTATGAAAAGATTATATGAGTACCGCATTAGGAGATGCTTTATCTAAAGCATTAAAAGAAAAGAAAAGAGATTTTTCAAGTTTCGTTTGGAAAGGTGAAAAAATAAAAGATAATAAAAAATATACTCAAAATGTCGAGCTTATGCAAGATATGTCTCCAGAAAGACTACAAGAGTGTTATACGCATTGTCAAAAAATGTTGTATAATGATGATGTAAAAAATCCTGGAAGATATAATGTACTTGAAGAGATTGACGAAGCAACTAATAAATGTAATGTTGAGTTGTTCTTGAGATATTGTGAAAATTCTTATCTTAGAAACGAAAGAGAAGCTGTTCCTCGTAGAACTTTCTATTATGCAATTAGACAATTTATTGAAAACACTAATAACTCCCTAAGAGAAGAAGGAAAAGAGGAAATTGAAGATTGGAGTAATATTCCAATTTCTGAAGCAGCTAATAACTTGCCAGATGAATTTGAAAATATTTCTATAGAAGATGTAATTTCAGGTTGTATTGGATATTTAGGAGCTTATGACAAAAAACATCTTACGATGACATTCATCACAAGAATGGGTCTGTGGCTTTCTAAATCCGAAGAAGGAGAATTTAAAGGAGTTTCTAATAAAGAGAAACTCAAAATTATCAAAACTAGACTTCACTTACCAGAAAAACTAGTTCTCAGATTTAGTGATAAAGGTCTTTCTTATCATGAAATGAGAGCAATGCTTATACTTCCTAAGCGACAAAAGTATTCAGACATGACTACTGAACAGTTGGTAACTTTACGTGATGTGATATTACTCAGGTACCAAAATGAAGTAAAGAGTCATATTTATAATTGGAAGAAACTACAAAAACAACTTATGGTTGTAGCTAAATATAAAGGAATTACTTTAAATGACTAGAACTGAGCGACAACGAGAATCTATTAAGAAATGGATAGCTAATAAAGGTAGAGGAACCATAGTTGGTGGTACAGGAATAGGTAAAACAAGAATAGCTTTAATGACTATTCAACTTCTATTAAAAAAACATCCACAATTAAGAGTTCTCGTTGTCGTTCCAACTGAAACTCTTAAGAAACAATGGATTGAACATATAGAGGAATGGGGTTTTCAATTTAATGTTGAAGTTGGAATAATTAATACTATTGTTAAACACACATATACTTGTGATTTTTTAATTTTAGATGAGGAACATAGATACTCCTCAGACCTTTTTAGAAAAGTATTTGACAATGTTAAATATAAATTAATACTTGGACTTACTGCTACATTTGAAAGACTTGATGGAAAACATGTTATTGCAAATAAATACTGTCCTGTAGTTGATAACATTCCATTAGCAGAAGCTATTGCTAATGGATGGGTTTCAGAATATAAAGAATATCAAGTTCTTATAGACGTAGATGATATAGAAACATATAAAAATCTTAATAAACAGTGGTTGGAGCATTTTGAATTTTTCTCGTTTGATTTTAATAAAGCTATGTCATGTAGTGGAAAAGATGGATGGCGTTATAAGCTCCAATTAAGGGATGAAATGTATAAAGGTAATGATGAAACTAAAAAGAAGCAAATTCTCAACGCAATAAATTACCATTCTGCCGGATTTATGAGGACTATGACACAAAGAAAAACCTTTATAAATAATCATCCTAAAAAAATTGAAATAGCAAAGAAAATTATTGAAGCAAGACAAGGAAAGAAGATTATTACTTTTAGTAATAACGTAAAAATGGCAGAATCTATTTCAGATGGTAAATACGTCTATACTGGTAAAGTAGGAACTAAAAAAGGACGTGTAATGGTTGAAGATTTTATATCTGGAAAGATTTCTATACTAAATTCTTGTCAAAAATTAAATGAAGGTTTCGATTGCCCTGATGTGTCAGTAGCAATTATACTAGGATTTGATAGTTCTGAGACTAAAGCAGTGCAAAGAAGAGGTAGAGCGATTAGGTCCTATAAGAATAAAGAAGCAGAAGTATTCTATATTGTAATTAATGGAACTCAAGAAACAAAGTGGATGAAAAATTCACACTCTACAAATAATAATTATATTACTATAGATGAAAAAGGTTTAGAACAAGTATTAAATAATGAAACCCCTGACACTTATAAACCTAAAATCCAAGAACTCTTATTTAGATTCTAAGTTATGACAGTAGAACGAATGTTAGAATTATTAATTCTTAATTTAATATGTACTAGTTATTGGGAAGATGATGATTACGCAGATTATCTTGATAAAAACTATGACATACAAAAATTAGGAGATAGATACGATGAACTCGGAAAAGAGTTTTTAACCCCTTATGCATTGACTAAAACCAAGAAATTGGATTAAACATTATAGCAGCTAATACTATGTATTAACTGTGAATTTAGACAACGAATTGTGTATATTAGAACGTTACAAACTTACGCCAACAGAATTATTTACAGTACAAGTAATTCTGTTGGCTAAAGAAGAAGGAGAATATAAATGGTTGCAAAGATTCGCTCAGATACAAAAATTAAGACCCATTATAGAAAGTCTAAGAGGGAAAGGAATAATTCTAAAGAGTTACAAAATTCCGAATGAAGGCGAGAAACTAATAGTTGAAGATATTCCTTTTAACCAGAATTTTCAGAAACAATACTTTCGGGCTTCATTTGATATGGGTCAAGAATTGTTTGAAACATATCCTCAATTCTTAACTATTAATGGAGTTTGCTATAATGCAAGAAGAATTAGTAAAAAGTATGATTCATTAGAAGATGCTTTTGCTAAATATGCTAAAGCTATAAATTATAAAGATGAAATTCATCAACAAATAATAGAAAATATTAAATGGGGAATTGATAACGGGTATAATTTTACAACTCTCGATGATTTTATAGCAGATAGAAGTTGGACTGCATTAGAAGCATATAGAAATGGAAATGGAATTAATATTAATACTGAAGCAGTTAAAATGATATGAAAAAGTATTTAGTAAGATTCACTACCAAAAGCGGTGATTATGATAAAGAATGGTGTTATGCCAATTCAGAATTAGAAGCTGAAAGAAATATAAAAGATGAACATTGGAATATAGCACATGTTGATTCAGTAACTGAGTTATGATTAGAATATTATTAACTTCTGGAAAGAAAGCCTATGGTTTTGATGTAACCGATTGGGAAACTAAACATTCTGATTGGTACGATAATTTACTTACTGAAGATTTAGTTGAAAGAGTTAATGAAGGAGATACACTAATATATGTTGGTTCTAATGAATTAGCTGAAGATTGGTGTAAGGATAACGGATATGATTATGAACTTGTAAAAGATGACAATAACTGAATCTCTTTTAAAAGAAATTGAGTTAGGTAAAACTGGAAAAAATGCTGGATTCTCTATGGGACTTCCAAAACTTGAATCAGTTATTGATGGTGTAACTAAACAAACTTATACTGTTGTTTTTAGTAATTCTGGTTCTGGAAAAAGTACAGAAGTTCTTTTCAGTTATATTTTCAAGCCGTTACAGGATCATTTGAATGATAATAAATATAAGGTGTGGTTAGCTTCATTAGAAATGAATCCAGATATGGTATTTGGAAAACTTCTTACAATGCACATATTTGAAGAATATGGAATTGAAGTATCATTGAAAGATTTATTATCTAGAAGAAAAGGACAAATCATTTCTAATGAACTTTATAATATAGTACAAGAATGTATTCCATGGTTAAAAAAGATGGAAGAGCATATTACAGTTTATGATAAAGCTCTTAATGCAAAAGTACTATATTCTTTATTGTTAAAAGAATTAGAAAAACTCGGAACCTTTAAAGAGGATGAACACCGTAAAATATATATTCCGAATGATCCTGATATGATTTTTACTGTTATAGTGGATCATATAGGTATCTGTAGACCTAGTGAAGGACACACTCTTAAACAGGAAATTGATTTGATTTCTCAATATCTGCTTACACTTAGAAATATGTGTGGTATATCTCCAGTAGTTGTTCAACAAGCTAATAGAGATCAAGGTAGTATAGAGAGATTTAAAGCAGCTCGTACTGGGTTTACAATTAATGATACGAAAGATAGTGGTGGACCTGTAACTGATGCAGAGGTAGTTCTTGCAATTTATAATCCTCATAGAGATAAGCTTAGTACTTATAGAGGATATGATATAAAGAGATTAACCGATAAATTTAGAACTATATCAGTATTAAAATCAAGGTATGGAGAATCTGATGTCGAGATTGCAGTAAATTTCTTTGGTAAGTCCGGAATTTTTCATGAACTCCCCTTACCTAACGAAATTTATGATTATGATAAATATTTAACACCTAACTATATATTAGAAAAGGAAGATGAAAAAGAAAAACAACAAGATAATTCTAATTTAACATTTGATGTATTATTGTAAATATGGCTTGCAGCACATTGTGCATTTACGGTGAATCGGGAACAGGTAAAACGACTTCGTTACGCAATATGAATCCCGAAACAACATTTATTATTTCAACAACTGGTAAACCTCTTAGTTTCCGTGGTTGGAAAAAGAAGTATATTCCTTTCAAGATTGATAAGGAAACTAAAGAAATCTCTGGAAACTATTATATTAGTTCAAATTCAGAGCAAATTCTTAAAATCTTTAAAATTATTAACACTAAAATGCCTCATATTGAGACAGTAGTTATTGATGATGTTCAATATATTATGTCGTATGAATTTGTCGACAGAGCTACTGAAATAGGATATGGCAAGTTTAGTGAAATTGCTCAGCATATGATGGAGATATTAAGATATTCTGAGCAAATGCGTGATGATTGTACTATGGTATTTTTAACTCATAGTGATAACGAAGGTACCGAAATTGATCCTAAGTATGTAATCAAAACTATTGGTAAGCTTTTAAGTGAAAAAGTAACTCTTGAAGGATTATTTACCTATATTTTCTTTACTAAAGTAGAAGAAGGAGATGATGGTAAGATGCAATATAAGTTAGTCACTAATAATAATGGACAATGTCTCGCTAAAACTCCTATGGGAATGTTTGAAGAATTAGAAATTGATAATGACTTAAATAAGATACTTGAAGTGATTAAAGAATATAACGAAGAATGATTAAAATTAATTCAGCTAAATTAGTTATTGAATTTGTTGACCCAGAAACTGGTGAACTGACTACACAAGAGGCAACTCTTGGAGATTTTAAGGAAAAGAAAGCATCCACTCGCACTAGAAAAGTTAAGGATGATGGAGAAGCTGAACCTATGATTCATGTACTTGAAAATAAGCTTCAGTTTAATAATAAAGCTATCGAACTTACTGGATTTGAAAGTGATAATAAGGTAATTATTGACTTTGAAAAGCGTGGTAGAAAGATAACTCCTATTTGTCATTTAGGAGATAAAGGAAATAGAATGACTAAAACATTTACGGTAAGCTACCGTGGACAACAGCGTGATACACTTCTTCAGTATGGTGATAATTTCACGCTTGTTCCATATCCCGATAAAGATGGCTATTTTAAGCTTATTGGTGATGTAGCAGAAGTAGAAGATGATATTATAGATATTCCACAAGAGGAAGAAGCTGTAGAGCTTCCTGAATCAGATGATATTGATGACATTGATTTTAACTTTTAATTTTAATTATGGATTTTAATTTTTCACAACTTGCAGACCAACAATTTACTTCAACAGCACAGAATTATCTCAGACCTTATAATATTTACGAAGTTACTTTAACTAAGATTGAGAAGACTGAAATACAAGGTAAGAAAGATCCTACTGCAAAGTATCAGGCCATAAATCTTGTATTTACTGGTGAAGATGGAACTTTTGATGCTAACTTGTTTGTTCCAAATCGTCCAGAAGATTTTGAGCATAAAGAAAACGAGAATACCCATAAACTTCAACCATCGAATTGGGAAAAGTTCTATATGACTCTTCTTCAAATAATGGAAGTGCTTAATCCTAAAGGAGCTGAAACCTTTAAGAAACTTGCTAAAGAAGGAAAAATTAAGAATACTGACACTTTTATAGAGGTAGTTCTTAAAGCTCTTAGCAATAAGACATTCGATAAAGTGTTCCTCAAACTTGTTGGAAGAAATAACGATGGTAAAGTTTATGCAGCACTTCCGACATCTTGTTGGTATGATATGACTGAAAACAGAGTAAAGCCTTTGAACTTTATTAATTCTGATAAAACTAAACTTAATTTCTCTGCTTATGAGTTGCAGCAGAGTAAAAAGCTTGAAGAAGCTAAACCTACACCCATGCCTGAAAGTAATGATGATTCTAGTAATTTGCTTGATGATCTCGATATGGATGAACTTTAATTAGAAAATAACAAAGATTCTTGATGTTAACCTTTAATTTTGAAACCACACAAATAACCAAAGAATATATATTTTCTCATGGAATTAATCAAGAATCTATAATGGGATATTATACAGGGGCTGACATTAATAGTAGAAAATTAATTGTCAGCCCCTTTAGAGTCGACAATCATACAACCTGTTCGTTCTACAAATCCAAATCTGGAATCTTATATTTACATGACTTTGCTACTAATGAGCATATAAATTGTTTTGAAGCTGTAATGAAGTTATATAATTGTAACTATTATGAGGCATTGAAAATAGTAGCAAAAGATTTCGGATTAATAGATAATAATATTTCTTCTAAACCAATTCCTAAGATTGTTGAATCTATTAAAGAGAATAATTCTGCTAAAATTCAAGTTCAAATTAAAGATTATAATGAAAAAGAATTAGAATGGTGGAATCAATTCGGAATTAGTATCAAACTTCTTAAAAAGTATCATGTATATTCACTTCAACATGTATTTCTTAATGGAGAATTAAAATTTAGTTCTAGTGAGAAATGTCCAATTTACGGTTATTATTTTGGTAAAGACAAAAATGGTGACGAAAAATGGAAAGTTTATTTTCCTACTAGAACAGAAGCCAGATTTTTAAATAATACTAATAAAAAACTATTACAAGGATATAAACAACTTCCTAAAACTGGTGATTTATTAGTTATAACAAAGTCTATGAAAGATGTAATAGCAATGTATGGGTTTGGAATAGCTGCTTGTGCTCCTAATTCTGAAACATTATTTATTTCTGATAAGCAGTTAGAAGAATTTAAGCAGCGATTTAAACATATTTTAATAATGTATGATAACGACAGACCTGGAAAATATAATATGGCAAAGATTAGACGAGAATATCCTGAACTTAACTATTATTTCTTACCTAGATATCTTGCCAAAGACTTTACTGACTCAATTAAACAGGTAGGAGTAGAAAATATGAAAGAGTATATTAATAAATTTATGTCTAATTATAAATTTAAATAAATTATGATTGTTGATAAAAAAGCAAGACCTTATTATGTTGTTAACATGAAAAAGCATTCTCCAGAAATTATGCCTTTTATCGTAGTTTATGATAGAACAGTAAAAATTATAGATTTAACATGAAAATAAGTGAATTTATTAAAGAACTTCAAGAAATTCTAAGTGAAGAAGGAGATTTAGAAATATATGAAGAATTTCTTGATGAAGGAGAAAATACTGGAATATGGTATTCAGTAGATCCTGTAGTTCGTAATAAAGGTGAAGTACAAATACGTACTGGTTATGATTTTCTTCCCAATAAATTTGTAAGTTTAGAATGAAAGTTTATATAGCTAAAGATTGGACAGGTTCTAAAGTATTTGCAGAGCCTCCAGTTCTTATGAAATGTGGAGGTATGCCAGATATTTGGAGTGGTTATAAACTACCTTTTAATATAACAGGTTCTTTTGTAGAAGATGAAATTCCTAAAGGAGAATATATTGAAAGAGAAATTGTGTGGGCAATAATTGATAAAATAAAATGAAAAAGACGTAGCTAAATACAGCAGTTAAAATAACAGATAAAGGTGGTAATACTTATATATATGACAGTATTGAAAAAGCCAGTGAAATGACTACTTTATCTGTACAAGCTCTTAAACTAAGAGCTAATAAAAATAGTATTCCTAAAGATGGAATACGAGTTGAATGGTTAGATGAACATACTAAAAGATCGTATAAAGCAAAGCAAAGTAAGCGAAAAGGTAATTCGTATGAACTAAAAATTATACATGAATTGACTAGTTTAGGTTTTGAGGGATTGAAATCTTCTAGAAGTGAAAGTAAAAATTTAGATAACGCTAAAATAGATATTGCTGATACGGAGAATGTACTTCCATTTTATGCACAATGTAAAAGAACTAAGAATACTCCTAGTATCGAAGCAATATCTGAAGCTTGTCCTTATAAAGATAAACCTTTAATAGTATTTTGGTCTAAAGAGAGCGATAAGCAATCTAATAACGAGTATGTTCTTATGCCAAAAGAATTACTATATAAATTATTAGTAAAATGAAATCGTATTATTTTTATGATTTAGCAGCTGATAAAAAAGGTATTATTAAAGCTAAATCTGATAAGGATTGTTTAATAAAGTTTATTAATATTGCTAGTCAATATGATAATAGCTTTATTAATGATATGTTTGAACGATTAAAAGATGCTGAAATTGATTTTATTACTTTAGATGGATTAAAAGTATATGAATAAATATATTTATACTGAGTGTTACCAAGACTATTGGCCAAACTTTAAATCAATTGTAGCAAAATCATATGCTGATGCAATTGAAAAAATGGTAGAAAATTATACTAATGCCCTTGAAGATGATGAAATTGCTAAAATTAGTGAGTTTGAAGATCTTCAAGAATATTTGAATAGAGAATATAATATTGTTATTTCTGATTTAATAGATTATGATGAATTATGAAAATTATTAGTATTTCAGACGTTATTACAAATTCTTCGAGTGAAGTATTTGTTATTCACGCAAAACCTGAATTTCAAAAAGAAATTAATGAAGAAATTCCAGAACTTTTAACTCAAGTTTGCAATATATTTGATTTGGATATTAATGATACAATGGAATTTAATGTATCTGACAAAACATATATTGATGAAGGTTGGTATTATTATGTTAATAAAGGAGATTTATTAATTTATTCTACTGAAGACAATAGTATTCCAAGCTGGTTGATGGATTTAATTGGTAGTCTTCCTTATATTCCTAAATTTAGAAATAAATTTAGTGGATATTATGCTAAAGATTTAGGCGAAAAAGATTTACCTTATTATGATTGGAATCATAAAGTCTTAAAGCACAAAAATACTAAGATTGAATCAATTCAAAGACACCATTTAGGATGAAAATAATAAGTATTTCAGACCTCATTACTAATTCTAGTAGTGAGGTCTTTTGCTATATCAATGGTCCAGAAAAGGAAATTGACGAAATTTATGATGTACTCGATACAATTTTTGGATGGAATCAAGAATGTGAAATTACTCCTGTTGTAGATAGACTTGAAGATACATCGGTATCAGTTGATTTACCACATTTTATGACAAGAGATGAAACTTATGTAGCTTATTGGGAAGGAGCATTCCGTGGATTATTAAGTAAATTTAATAATTGTAAAATGACTTATGAACAATTTTGAAAGTTGGGGAACTAAGGTACGTAGGTTGAAAGATTATAATTATATGGCTATATGGAATAATCTTAAAACCATAAGACTTGGAGAAGATGATCAAGAAATACTTGAATTACCACCTTCTTTGAGTGAGTTCTATGATGTTTCAATAGGTAATAAATGTAATCTTGAATGTCCTTTTTGTTATGTAAGTGCTTCTCATAACGGAAGATGTTATGATAACATTTGTGAAATATGGAAACGTTGGATGGAACAATATCCTGTTAAGAAAATAGGTAATGTTACTTATACTTTACGCCCCCTGCAGATAGCCTGTGGTTCCGAAGGAGAGCCAACCATTCATCCGCAATTTACTGACTTCTTACGTACTGTTTACAGTACTGGAGTAGTTCCAAATTATACTACTAATGGAATAGTTTTATCTAACTATGATGATCCATGGTGTAGAGAAATTCTTAAAGCTACTCGTAATTATGTTGGTGGTGTAGCAGTTTCATTCGGTAATAAAACTATTCGTTCTAAAGCTAAATTAGCTATAGAAAATCTAATAGCATATGGAGAGTGCAAAATAATGATTCATCATTTGATTTCTGATAAAAAATCAGTTGATGAATTCATTAAATATGCTCTTTTATATGGAAATTATATCCATTATCACGTATTGTTACCTTTAATGGTGCATGGTCGTAGTAATAAAGGCTTAGAAGAAGGTACTTTTGAATATATGGAAGAACAAATTCTTAAATATGGAATTAAAAATGTAGCATTTGGTGCTAATTTTTATCCATATATTGATAAAGGAACTAAACTTCCTATTTCTACATATCCTCAAGAAGCGTATTCTAAAAATGTAATTTTGGATAATAAAGTAATTATTACTCCAAGTTCTTATAATTTAAACCCTGTTAAAATAATTGAAGTATGAAAATTAAAAAAATTAAAACAGAATTTGTAGATGCTGATGTAGAAGACATTGTAGACTCTATATTTGATTGTACCGAAGACTTTGACTATCGTGATAGTTGGGAAGATTCTTTAGGAGTATTTAAAGATTCAATTGATAGTGAAGAGTATGAGCTTTCAGAAGAAGAAAAGAAAGATGTACTCACAGCTTGCGAAAAAAGATTTTACGAAAATGCTAACCGTCATAGAAATGAAGAAATTAATCAACTTGATACTCGTGAAAAAATTCTCGATTTGATACGTTTTTTTACACACAATGCTTGGCCAGATGAAATTGGATATATATTAACCCCAGAGGAGATTTTAGATTTAATTGTTAAAAACTATAAAAATTAAAAAAATTATGAAAAGAGAAACTTATGTAAAGAGACTTATTACGTCTTACAAGAATTTGAGTGAAAAAGAGAAGGAAATGTTTCTTAAAGAAACAGAATTAATGGTTTTCCCAAAAGAAACACCAAATATTCCTGCAGAGGATGCTGAGTAAACTCCGTGTTTCATGTGACCTAGATGGTGTGCTTTGTAATTTTGAAAAAGCATACCTTCAACGTTTTAAAAAATGGCCCAACTATGATTGGGCCATTACAAGAAACGTATCTAATATACTAATTCACGAAAGAGAGTTTTGGCTTACTATACCAGTACTTAACAGATTATCATTTACTCCTCGTATGTATTGTAGTGCGAGGGTGAATCCTAAGAGATGGTCTAAACAATATCTTAGAGACAACGGATTTCCAGAAGCTCCGTTATTTCAAGTTCCTGGATATAAATTAAGTAAAGCTAAAACTCTTAAAGGGAGATGTGATGTACATATAGAGGATTCAATGAAGAACTTTTTAGATCTTAACAGTAAAGGAATTCCTTGTCTTCTTTATAACACATCTGATGAAGTAAGTCCGATACTTCAAATTAAATCCCTTGAATATGATGAAATAGAAGAGGTATATTATTTAGGAAAAGAGATGAATATTTTTAACGATTTTAATAAGATATTCAGTGGAGATTGATAATGAAGTAATTAAACAAATTAAAATAATTCCGTTATTAGATACTCTTAGATTAGAAGATTTATCAGACGATGAATATTTTAGTGAAAAATATAGTAATTATATTTCAAATTCACGACTAGGAAAATTAATTAAAGACGGAGCAGAGGCTTTCTTTAAAGGATTCGTAGATGATGGTTCTTACAGCAGTTCATTTGCATTTGGAACTATGCTACACGAACTGTTTCTTCAACCAGAATCATTTGAGCTAATTGATTCTGTATTTAAACCAACAGCAAAAGCTGGAATTGTAGCTGATTATCTTTATAATTCTGACGGTAAACCTGTTAATGATGATGATATTAAAGTGGCTTCTATTAAATGTAATTATTATAAAGATAAACTTACTACTAATAGACTTAACGAATTTAAATTAAAAGCTGAACCTTATTGGAGAGATAGATTTTTATTTGAACAGAAAAATCCACCTTCTGATAAGACTAGAATTTATACAGATGAGAAATCTGTAGGACTTCTAAAATCATGTTTAGATTCTATTAATAATAATTCTGATATTCAGAAATTGATGCATCCAGAAGGAATAATTGAAGAAATTTATTCCGCTAATGAGAGAACTATCCTTTTAGATGTGGAAATCAAAATTCCTGATTATGATGCTAAAGTGTTTAAACTAAAATCTAAACTTGATAATTTCACAATAGATAAAGAAGATAATACTATTACAGTTAATGACTTAAAAACTACTTCTAAACTAGCTAGAGAGTTTGACCCACAATTCTTTCATTATCAACGTGAATTGGGTATGTATAGTATGCTTCTTCGTTATTGTAGTGAAAAATTCTTCGGAATAAAGAATCCAACAGTCAAAGGTAATTTCTTAGTAGTTTCTACTATTCCAGATTTTAATTCTATTGTTTATCCGATGACTAAGCAACTTTTTAAATCTGGAATTTCAGAGTTTATGTATCTTTTAAAAACAGTTGCTTATTTAAATATAGTAAAAGGATATGAGTTTCAATGAATTAAGAAGTATTTATCTGGAGCATTTTTCTTTAGGAAATATAGGTGTAACAGAAGGAAGAACTGCTATAGAAAATAGATTTATATTAATAAGTTTGATTGCTCATGTATATTCTAAAACTAAGCCTAAGAATCCTGATTTAACTTATTACAGTTTAATTTATAAGTTATGTACTAATATGGGATTTGACGAAAACTTTATACAAGGTTTAGCAATTACAGTAGAAGATTTTGCCTACGGATGTTCTGTTTTTCCAACATTCGGTCTTAAAGGTAAGGAAATTTTATCGGAAATTCAGAAAATATTAAAGAGTTGGCTTCCATTCTAATTGTTAATGAAAGTTAAATAATATGGAAACTTTTGTTTCGATGATACTTTAATATTACTTCTCTCACAGAGAGAAGAGATGCTTATCCAAAGTGAGGACTTTGGATTTATTATGTAAATATGTTTATTTTTATGGAAAAGAATGTAATTTTTAGAAAGTTTGAAGTTATTGGTACTACCAAAGATGAAGCAAAGGCACAGACTACTTTGAATTTGCGCGTTGACGCTACACAATCATATAAGAAGTGGGCTGAGAAAAATGCTGTTACTCCTGAGAAGCAAGTTGAGTGGATGAAGCAGTATCTGCATGATAAGAAGTTCGATATGCCTAATGATGGTGCATTTATTGTTATCCAGAGTGCTGTTCGTGATACAAGAGAGCGTCCTTATCAGATTGAAGATATTAAGCATGACGCTAAGACTCACAGTCCCGAACATTTTTATGTTTTGAGAGACGACGCTGGTAATGAAGTTGGTCGTGAAAAGACTAAGCAGGCTGCTAAGGATGCTGCTAAGAAGTTCATTACTGCTGAGAAGAGAAGTGTTAAGGCATTCCATGAGTGGAATCCTAAAGAGAAGAATGCTCTTGCTTTCGTTGGAAAGTATACTCCTTCTAAGGGTCAGCAAGATTGTAAGTTGCTTGTGTTTGGATTTGAAGTCGTAGACTAATACGAGTATATCAAACATAGTTTATTTAAGGAGTTAAGATTTTTATCTTAACTCCTTTTTTTATCTCTATACTACAACATTGAAAAATGAATAAAATTAGTGAGAAGAAAGTAAAAGAAATAATTAATGATTTAAAAGAATATAAATCTCTCAATAATAAGAAGCATAACGCGAGATATTATTATCAACAAAAAAGTAATATTATAAATTCGGAAAATATATCTTTAGAATTAATTAAAGAGTTCTTAGATGTTTATTCGCAATGCAAGAGGAATTGCCATACTACTAATGAGATTGAAACGGACGATAGAGCTACCACTGAAGTAGAACGTGACGAAAAAGGAAATATTCAATATTATACTTTTGAAATATTCAGGAAAGATTCTCCAACTCTCAGAGGAAAACTCGATAGAAAAGAAATGGAGACAATATATAAACTCTATAGTTATTATGGGGCCAATCTTACACAGAAAATCGTGTCTCGTGAGTTTCCCTATTATACCTTCATAGAGTTTAAAAGAATATTAAGAGCATTTAATATTTATAAAGCTAACTCCGAATTTGCGCCACATCAGATTGAAGAATTAACAGAAGAACAACTTACTAATCTTCATAATCAGAATAAAGAAAATAATGTTCTTAGAAGAATTGAGAAAGATCAATTAGCAGAGGCTAATAAACTAATAAACAAACTAGCTAAAGAGAACCTAGAACTTAAAAAGAACACTGGAGATTTTCATTTTATAGAAGATGTAGAAATTAAACCTTGGAGAATTAAAGAGAAATATACTACAAATAAATCATTAATGCTTCATCTTAGTGATATTCATACTGGAAGTTGTTTAACCACTGGTAGTCTTTTCGAAAATAATTGGAACGAAGAAGAATTAGAAAGAAGACTTGATAGAATTGTTGATTTAATTGGAGATAATTTCGGAACTCTTGATACAATCGTAATTAATATGCTTGGAGATTATCTAGACGGAATGGATAATCAAACAGCCAGAAGAGATCATTTTATGCCACAAAATATGGATAACAGAGAACAATTTAATGTATTTATTAGACAAATGTTATCTTTTATTGGACAACTTTCTCATTATTGTAGTAAATTGGTTGTTTATGCAGTTCCAGAAGGAAATCATGATGGTTCCGCTGGATATATGGCTATTAAAGCATTAGAATATGCAGCTAAAAGAAAATTTCCTGATATAGAGTTTATTGTATTTGAAAAATTCTTTGGTTATTATAAGTTTAATGATGAAACCTTCCTTATAATGCACGGAAAAGATTCTGTGTATATGAAGAAACCGTTACCTTTAAACTTAAATTCTGATTCTAGTAATCTTATAAGAGATTGGTTAGATAGAGAAGGTTTACACGAAGAGCATATTCATATAATTAAAGGTGATTTACATTCTAATAATCTTAATGCTTGTAGAAAATTTGATTATAGAAATGTATTGAGTTTGTTTGGCGAAAGTAATTATTCACAATACAATTATCAATCGAATGGATATGGAGTTTCTTACGATCTATTTATCGGAGATACTAGAACTATAGGAACTTTTGAAAACTTTTAATAATGGATAAATCTGATGAATTATTAGAAAGATGTTTTAAATGTAAAAGCTATCAAGAAAATGAGTGTGGAATCTATTTTATGATGGCTTTATGGCAAAAAGAATGTAAATTTTTTAAGGAAAATGACTAGAAGAGACGTGTTAGCTGATGCTATCGACAAATGTATAAGAGAATTATATTCTTTGGCTCAACCTTCTGTAGATTATGATGATTTTATTGAACAAAATAAGAAGTATTTAGAAAAAGAAAAAGAATATAATGCTCTTCCTAAAAATGAGAGACCTCCTTACAGGGAATATATGGGTCCGAAACCGTTTGAGTTTTATTATCTTCCAAAAGAAGTATTTAAAGAAATTGCTGATTCTTATGTAGATGCTTATCAATTTGATGATAAACAAAATTTACTTAATAATATAGAGACACTTAAAAATTATTGTCAAGAGCCGATAATCGATAAATGGATTGAAAGAAACGGAGATGAACCTGGATATAGGGGTTATGAACATCCTGATAATTTAGTAAAACAACTTACTGATTTAATTCCAGACTCTGGATTTGATAAATCAGCTGTTGCAGAATCTGTTCAAAATAAACTTTTCGAGTTTCTTGATATGGCAGGAGAGTTTTTTAATTGGAATAGTTATTTAAATGGATTTAATACTCATGTTTATTTAGGAGGAACTCCTAATTCCAATAAAGAAGCAGTTATAGAAAACTGGAAAAAGTATAGAAATAAAGATATTGAAATTGATGAATCTAAATATAAAGAAGAGGAGGACGATTAATGGAGATTGATTTGCAAACACTTTTAGAAGGAAAAGCTACTCGTATTAAAGGAAAAGAGTATTTTCCTACTTCAGCTTATGTTGAGCCATTTTTGGAGCGTGCTCAAAGATTAACTAATGAATTTAGAGTACAAGTACAACTTCCTTCTCAAATAACTTTTGATTCAGAAGGAAATATACTCACTGAAGATATTACCTATAACAGAGTTCTAATTGAAGCTATTCTTCCTGATGAATATAAACTTAGTGATGACCCTCATAGGTCTGTATTAGGAATGGTTTATGGTATAGATGTAAGAAAACCTGTTGTTAAGTTTTTTAAGGGTGGAGAACGTATGAGTTGTACAAACTTGTGTGTATTTTCGCCTCAATTGCTTAGTTGTCAAGACTTAGAAAGTGAAACGGCGGTTGATTATAAACCATTAGAACGTATTATTCAACAAACTGATGATACTGTTGCTCAATTGAAGAAACTTGTTGATATGTCTTTTGATTGTACCGATCAAAATATTAATGAGTCTCTCGGAATGTGGGTAAGAAATTGTATTAACTATAGTTATGATAATCACTATGGTAAAAGTAAACTAGCAGTTTCTACTCCTATTGATGCATATAAACTTCTGTTTGAAAAAGATGATTCTGAGTACTATTATGATGATAAACCAGAAATTTCTATGTATCAAGTCTATAACGCCTTTACTAATATTATTACTGATAATATGAAAAAAGATTTCTTTAATGTATTTGAAAAGACTCTTTTAGTAAGTGATATTTTAGGAGTATGAATAAACAAGAAAGTAGATTACTCTATAATAGAGCAATTATTAATAAAGTTAAAGAAATAATTGAAAAATATCCATATTTAAGATTTGGACAAATTCTTGTTAATTTAGATATTGTTCATTCTGAAGGAGACGGATATGCAATTGATCCGTTTTATGAAGAACCAGAAGATATGTGGAATAGAATCATATCTAAAGAAAAGATTCCTGACATCAAATCATAATAAATATCATAAATATTGTGATGAATGGATAAAAAATCTTACTTTAGAACAAATCAATTATTTTATAAGAGAAAATGAAAATTTACAAAGTAACTTTGGTAAGCGAAGATTCTAATAATGGAATTAAGCAAGTTTCAACATATGAGAAATTTGTAGATGTTGAAAAGTTTAATAAGATATATGAACTTATAAATAACTAATATTTTGATTAATTAAGTTTAGTGGATATATTTAGTATTCACTAAACTTAATTTTTTGTATATGGAAATAAATGAATGGTTAAATGGTAACAAATTATCATTAGATATTTGGAATAAGAAGTATCGTAATGAAGATGAATCTTTTGAAGAATTTTTAGATAGGATTTGTGTTGGACAAGAAGATATTAAGGAACTCATTCGCTCTAAAAAGTTTATTTTTGGAGGTAGAATACTTGCCAATAGAGGAATTAAAAATAAAAAAGGTTCTTTGAGCAATTGTTATGTACTTCCAGCACCAGAGGATAATTTAGAATCAATACTTGAATGTGCTAAACAAATGGCTCGTACATTTAGTTATGGTGGTGGAGTTGGAATAGACCTTAGTAATCTTAGACCAAGAGGTGCTGCTACACATAATGCTGCTAAAGAATCTACTGGTCCAGTATCGTTTATGGATTTGTTTAGTCAAGTTACTCAAACAATTTCACAGAACGGCAGACGCGGCGCAACAATGATTTCTTTGAGTGTTAATCATCCTGACATTGAAGAATTTATTGATTGCAAAACTGATTTAGAACGTGTTAAATATGCTAATATATCAGTTAGGGTAACTAATGATTTTATGCTTGCTGTAAAACATGGAGTTAAAAGATATGTGTTGTCTTGGCCTTGTGATAAGTATGAAAGTGGAATTGATACATCAGATTGGAAAGACGGAGAACTTCACGAAATAAATGGAGTATACTATAAAATTGTAGATCCAGTTAAATTATTCCGTAAATTAGCTGAAAATAATTGGAACTATGCAGAACCAGGTATTTTGTATTGGGATTATATAGAAGGGTACAATATGCTTGATAATATAGAAGAATTTAAGTATGCTGGAGTCAATCCTTGTGCTTGAGGTCTTGGGCGCAGGTTAAAAATCGCGCAAAATCGGGGAACCCTAAGTATTATTAAAATATGTTAAAATATATGGGAATCCCGAGGTAAAATAATAAATTTAATCAGAAGATGTTAAGTAACAACATCCAATAGATAATTTATTATTCACCGTAACGCATAGAGAGTGAATAAATATAATCTCTCCACGAGTGCGCGACATTAAAATTTATTAATTTATGTTAATTTATAAAGTTACTAATTTACAAAATGGAAAAGTCTATGTTGGATAGACTGGAGGAACATTAGAGTATAGAAAAAATAAACACGAAAAAGAATCTTTAAATAATAATAGAAAGTCTGTTTATTTTCATAATGCTTTAATTAAATATGGTTTTGATAATTTTAAATGGGAAATTATTAAAGATAATATCCAAACTCAAAAAGAATTAGATGATTTAGAAATATACTATATAGATTTTTATAAATCTGCTAATAAGGAATTTGGATATAATTTAAAACTTGGTGGAAAATCTGGAGGAATCTTTAATGAGGAAGCAAGAAAAAATCTTGGAGAATCTACTAAAAGAAAATGGGAGAATCCAGAAATTGCTGCTAAAATGATAGCTGGTTTAGAAAAAGCTACAGAAAGATGGAAAGAAATTTCTAAAGAAAAGAGAATTAAACATATTTGTCCGGTTTGTGGAAAAGAATTTGAAACAGCAAATTGGGATTCTCATAAATATTGTAGTTTAGAGTGTGCAAATAAAGATTTAAAAGACGTAGCTCTATCTAATTTAGAAAAAGCAAATCAAGTTAATAAGGAAAAATATCAAAAACATAGAGAAGAAAAAATTCCTCAAATTGAAGAATGGGTAAAAAATAATTCTCATTTCTTAGAAAATGTAAAATGGAATAAATTAACTTTTGTTCAGGATTTATGTGATTATATTAATGTAAAAGATCACAGAACTGTTGCAAAATTACTAGGAGTTTCTAACAAAAAGGAACTAGTAAAAAAATTAATAGAAATTAATGAAAAGATATGCTAGACAAGTCTGAATTGACAGACGTATCCTAATTTTGGTAGAATTAGGTATGAGTGAAAACTCTTGAAGTAGAGGATAAAAAGCCTTTACGATAATACATAGGAAGAACCCTTACCAGCTGGTGGAAGTTGCCTATTAGGTAGTATAAATTTGTCAAAGTTTGTTATTAATCCATTTACTAGGAATGCTAGTATTGATTGGAACGATTTAGAAACAACTGTTGTTGGTGCAACTATGGCTTTAAATCAAGTTCTTATTGAAGGACTTACTTTACATCCACTTTCTATACAACAAGAAACTGTTAGAGATTGGAGACAAATTGGATTAGGTACTATGGGTCTTGCTGAAATGTTAATAAAGCTCGGAATTAAATATGGTAGTGAAGAATCAATCAATTTAATAAAAGAAGTATATAGAACTATTGCTGTTACTGCTGTACAAGAATCATTAAGTCTTGCTGAAGAATTAGGCTGTTATCCTAAATGTGATAAGGAAAAATTAGTACAATCTAATTTTATTACAGCTCTTGCCTTACCAGTCAGTATTATTGATAATATAAGAAAGTATGGATTGTATAATTCACAACTTCTTACTTGCGCTCCAACTGGGTCAATAGGAACAATGTTTGAAACATCTACTGGAGTTGAACCATATTTCGCTTTGTCTTATACAAGAAAAACACAATCCTTAAACGGAGAAGATACTTATTATCAAGTAGATTCCAAAATTGTTGAAGATTATAAGAAAGCTACAGGAGATGTTAAACTTCCTGATTATTTTGTAACTTCAGCTAATATTAATCCTATCGATAGAATTAAAGTACAAGCTGCTTTACAAGAATATACCGATGCATCTATTAGTTCAACAGTAAATCTTCCAAATGAGGCTACAGTAGAAGATGTATATAATATATATCTTGAAGCTTGGGAATATAGACTTAAAGGAATAACTATATATCGTAGTGGTTGTAAAAGAGAAGGAATTCTTACAACAGATAAACCCGAAAAGAAGGAAGAATCAATTCAACTAGAAGCTATTCATGATGAGCTTCCGAGAGGATTTGTTGTAAAAGCTGATGACAATTGTATCGGTCTTAAACGTACGCTAACAACTGGTTGTGGTACGTTGCATGTAGAAGCTTTCTTCCATCCAGAAACCGGTGAACTTCTTGAAACATATCTTTCTAAAGGTTCAAAAGGAGGCTGTAATAACTTTATGATAGGTCTTTCTCGAATGATTAGTCTTGCAGCTAGAGGAGGACTATCTATTAACGCTATAATAGATCAACTTAATTCTTGTGGAGTATGTCCATCATATGCAGTCCGTGCTGCTACAAAGAAAGATACTTCTAAAGGAGCTTGTTGCCCTGTAGCTGTTGGAAATGCACTTCGAGAAATGTATAAAGAAGTACAACAAAGAATACAGAGATGTATTTCAGATCAATCTTCTATTTCTGAAGATTATAAAATTGCAGAAGTTAGTTCTCTAGAATATGAGGAATGTCCTGAATGTCATCAAAAAGGATTAACTCATATAGGAGGCTGTGATGAATGTATATTGTGTGGTTATACACATTGTTCATAATTATGGAAATAAGTAAACACGAATTAGCAGAACTATTAAGAGTTAGATATATGCTTGAATCGCTTGAAAACTACGGAGTAGATAACTGGAGTTGGTATGGTGAAGCAATGTCAGATGATGGAGAAGGAACTTTCCCTTCAGCTAATGATGTTTACGAATGGGAAGACGATAAAGTAATTGAAGAATTATATGACAAAGATAATAACTGATGGATTTCCAGAAGATGAAGAAGTTCTTGTAGACGAAGTACAAGTAAAATATTTACAAGGGCCAGATAATTGTTCTGGAGAAGAAGATTATCAAGAATTAACACTTCTAACTAAAGATGGTGGAGGAGGTAAATATATTAATCTCAAAACTAATGAACATGGTTGGAGTATTTCTAATGAGTCAGATTTGAAACCAATATTTGAACACTTTAAGAAAATATATGAATATATTAGTAATCCCTGACGTACATCTTCGTAAATTTTGGAGACAGTGTATATCCGATAATATATCTAAAGTCGATAAGGTTGTATTTTTAGGAGATTATTTTGATCCTTATAATGAGCCTGATTTAGAAGAGGACCCAATATTAATGATTAATAATATAATCGACCTTAAAAAGAATGAGCCGAATAAATATATACTATTAATCGGTAATCACGATTGTCATTATATATGGGATGATTATCCTCGAAGTTCAAGATATAGTGTATGGTCAGCTAAAAAATATAATAACATATTTTGTAATAATTTAGATTTATTTAACATTGCTTTTGTACAAGATGATACGATATTTACTCATGCAGGTATTACCAAAGCATGGAGAGATATGTATTTTCCAGAATTATCCATTTTAGAACTCAGTAAAAAATTAGCTTCTGAAAAATTAAATGAAAATTCAGTCGAATTTGTTTATTTGGCTGCAATTTCATTCTACAGAGGAGGATGGTCTAAAGCTGGTTCATGTGAATGGGCAGATATACATGAACATCTAGATGAAGAATATAATCCAGAAATATATGATGATGTATATCAAGTATTTGGACATACACAAGTTAAGAAACCTATAATTACAGATACCTGGGCTTGTTTAGATTGTCATAAAGGATTTATCATTGATACATTAACACATGAAATTAATGAGTGTTGAATATAATAATAGTGCACATTGGTATAGTTCCGAATATTTACCTGATAATCCTAGAAGTATAATTTTATATACTGAAGAAGGAGGAGAGGCTGAAGGTAAGTATGAGAATGAAAAATGGATTCAATATAGATGGAATTGTGAAGTACATCCTATAGTGTGGAGAGAAATGCCAAGATATGAAGATTAAGTTAGTATATGATAATAATAAAGATAAGGAGTTTATGTCTTTAATAGAGACAAAAACTCCTTTTTTTATAGATTTTATTAACATGAATACATTAAATGGAAGAAAAGAAGGATTTAAGATTCTAAATTATTGGAGTGCTAAAAAACTTCCATTTATTGTAATAGAAGATTTAGAAAAGCCAGTTGTATTTTATTCAGAAATAGGAGAATTGGCTACTAATCAATTTATTAAATGGTTAAATGAAAGTAAAAATTAAGAAATTAAATCCTAATGCGCAGATTCCGAAATTTGGAAAACCTGGAGATGGTTGTCAAGATGTAGTTGCTGTAAGTTGTAAGTATAATCCTAAATATGATAGATTTGAATATGGATTAGGATTTGCTACAGAATTTGAAAATTATAAAGCTAGAATATGTCCTAGAAGTAGTAATACTAAAACAGATGCTTATATGCCAAATTCTCCAGCTTGTGTAGACTCTAATTATAGAGGAGAATGGATTGTAATTTATAAACTACGCACTCCATTTGATATACTATTTCCAGAAGGTGACAGAGAATTAAATCTTCTTGAAATGGAGAATGAAATGGCTCCTTATAAAGTAGGAGATAGAATCGGACAGGTATATTTTGAAGAAGTAATTGAACCAGAATGGGAAGAAGTTGATGAATTATCTGATTCTAATAGAGGTGCAGACGGAGGACTTGTTCGTGACAATAAAAATTTCAAGTAATGATTAGTAAAAAATTATTTGTTAAATTTTTAGAACAATATCAAAGATTTGACAAAGCTTTTGAAAGAATCGAAGAAGCGTTAATGGGAAAGAAATACAGTTCTAATTTATATGAATCTGATTGGGTAGATTCTGTTGGATTTATGTTAGATATATTCCTTCAAAGTCATTTTACAGAATATGGATGTGATTTGATTAATGCTTACTTATTTGAAAATTGCAGAGAGTTTTGGGTAACTGAAGATAAAAACTTATTTGAAGATGAAAAAGAAAATCATTATGTGTATAATACTTTAGAAGAATTATACGATATAATGTTAAAATTCAAAAATGATTATTTCTTAAATGTCTGATTTGTTTTCTAAACAACTTCCAAAAGAGGATTCATGTTATTTAATATCTTTAGATAGTAAGGGTAAAATTAGAATATTTTATACTCATTACGAATGGTCTGATAGTGATCATGCGTATAAAATTACTAGATATTCTGGACAATACGGTGGAAAAATGACTGATGGTCCAGTATTGTTAGTTTCAAAAGGAAAAGTTAAACGTACTGTAATTGAACAATGTGTTCAAGAATGGAATCATCTTATTAAAGAAAAACTTGATAAAGGATATAAACGTGTAGATAATAATCCTAATGAATTGTCTCTAGAAGAATTAAAAGAAATAGTAGGAGATTATTCTACTAATCAAGACGGTTTACTAAAACCAATGTTAGCAAAATCTGAGACACAAATAACTAACCGAAAAATATTTGAAAAAGATTGGTACGCTTCAAGAAAAATTAATGGAGTTAGAACATTAGTATATTTTAAGAATGGAGAAATTCATACGGCTTCTAGAGGTGGAGCTATTAATTATGATTTTGTGCTTGATCATATTGTCACTCATCCTAAGTTAGTAAAATATTTTGAAGAACATCCAAATTTAATTCTCGATGGTGAAATTTATAAATTTGGATGGACGCTTAACAAAATTAGCGGCATTTGTCGTTCGCAAAAAACTGCTTATGATGGAGAACCTCTAGAATTATATGTATATGATATAGTAGATGTAAACAAAACTTTTGAACAACGACTTACAATTCTCGATAAAATAGAAAAAGACTTAAATCTTGGATTTGATCCTGAAAGGAGTTGGAATGATGACCTAAAAATTCAAATTGTACCACAAGAACTTATTGCTGGATGGGATTGTATTAAAAAACTTCATGATGAATGGGTTTCAGAAGGATGGGAAGGTCTTGTTATTCGTGACCCTGATGTTGTTTACAAGCCTGGTGCTCGCGGAAACCAAATGGTGAAAGTTAAGGAGTATAAGGATTCCGAATACGAAATTGTAGGACTATCCGAAGGGCTTCGTGAAGAAGATATGTGTTTTGTAATGACAACTTTAGATGGTCAACAATTTAATTGTAAACCTATTGGCGATAGAGAACAAAAACAGTGGTATCGTGAACATATAGATGAATTAATAGGTAAAATGGCTACTGTTAAATATTTTGAAATGTCAGGTAAAGAAGGCAGTCAAATTCCACAACAACCTGTACTTATTGCAATACGTGACTATGAGTAATTATAATTTAGTAATAATAGAAAATAAACAGTGTATTCCGTTATTAAATCTTACCGAACAATCATTTTATGATAAACTTTGGGAATGGACTTATGAAGATGATTTATGGGATTGGATAGATGAAAATGCTCCTAATGAAGAAGAACTTGAAAATCTCATATGTCGATTCATAGACGAAAATATGCTTCATAAATATGAAGATGATGATATAACTTGTTTTGCATTTGTAGAAGATGATTGTATAAAAGAATATCATCCTGATAGTGACTTAATTGAATTTGTAAAATTTAAAATAAGAGAACACTATGATTAAGAAATATTATATTGAATATGAAGAACTTTGTAAGGTTCGTTATTTAAATGGAGTAACTATATTAGCTAAGTCTGAAAAAGAAGCTATAGATGAAGTTAATGATCTTGAGTTTATATCTGCTGATGCAATATCAGAAGATATAGAAGATGATTTTGGTCGTAACATAACACATATAGAGGAAGTAGAAGAATGAAAAGTTGGTTAGTTATAACATCAGGTCCCTTTTGTGGAACTGAACGATATTATTGTGCTTTTTCTGATATTAGTCCTATAGAAATAGAGGAAGTTAATGATTGGTTTTGGAATGAAGAAACTTATAATTTATGGGACGAATATTCATTTTATAATGATGATGAATATGCAGAAGAATTAGACTCTTGGGATGGAGACGAAGAAGAATTTTGGGAACAAAAACAACAAGAATGGCAAGAAGACTGCAATATAGAAGCACAAGAAATGTCATTAAAAGATTTACAAGACTATATTCCAGGAGGTCCGAAATCTGAGGATGATTTACCAGAAATTATTTACGATGGACGAAATGATTCAACTGGTAATTAATACTAATCTTTTAAGAGAAATAGATGAGCGTAAGTTAATAAATGCTTACGCTCGTTTTATCTATAATGATGAAAAAGATATTACTGATGATGAAATAATTAGAAACAATCTTATACAGTTATTCGACTGGGATGAAAATGGAGAAAACGGATTAGAAATATATTGCAGTAAGTTTGAATCAATTAAAAGAAAGGATTGGGATAGACTAATTCATTTCATTAAAATTAATGGAAAAGAAATTGAATTATTATCTAGACCTTCCGTAAAAAATAGAAAACTAGAAGATATTAAAATAATTCGTGATTCTAAGGAAGCTAAAATAGAACGTGATAGAGAAAGATGTACAGATGAAAACTATGTAGCATCTTCTAATGGTAAAAAAGCTAGACCTTGTACTTATGAAGGAAGAACTTATTCTTCTCGTCAAGAATGTATGTATAAAGAAGGAATTTCTCAAAGTAAACTATATCGTTATTTAGAAAAAACTGGACAAGTATGAAAATTAAATTATTCAACAGAGATGGAGCAGATTTATTTTTAGAAAATATCAAAGACGATATTTGGGAACTTAAAGTTGATGATGAACATTTGTATGTTCTCAAACATATGAGAATGGGAGGAAAATTTGATATTGATGAAAATAATAATGTTAATTGGGAAGAAAGAACTATGATAGATCCTGCTGGAGGACCATATTTAGAAGTTGGAGATACTATTGATAATTATAAGATAATTGAAATATGTGGTGATACAACTTTAAGACTTAGTGAAACAAATAACAACTAATAAAAATATTCTTACCGAAAATAGTGATATTCTGCAAAAATATTTTAAAGATATATCAAAATATCCTATATATTCTGGTGAAGAACAATTAGAATTAGCAAGAAAAACTAAACTTGGTGATGAAAAAGCTAGAGAGAAATTAATACTTTCTAATCTAAGATTCGTAATTACTTGTGCTAAACAATATGTTAATCAAGGAGTTTCATTATTAGATTTAATTGAGGCTGGAAATACAGGACTTATACAGGCAATAGAGAATTTTAATCCTGATAAAGGGTATATGTTTATAAGTTTTGCAGTATGGTATATTAGAAGAGAATTACTTAAAGCTATTTACAATAATGGAAGAACTATTCGTTATCCTGTAACTTATATTAGTAAAATTAATAAAGTTAAAAAAGCTTATGACTCTTTTCTAACAAAATATCAAAGAGAACCTACTGATGAAGAACTTATAAATATTACTAATTTAAGTCAAAAACAATATAATTCAACACTTATGAATAAATCCAATTGTTCTTCATTAGATGAACCTGTTTCTGAAGATGGAAAAACTACAATTCAAGATATACTAGTATATAATCAAAATTCATTTAATGACGTTTTTACTAAAGATGCTATTAATTCAGCATTAAAAATTCTTAATCCAAAGGAATATAAAATTATTACTGAATTTTACGGATTAAATGGAATCGAAGAACGTCCTATTAAGGATATTGCTAAAGAAATGAATCTTGGAGAGGAACGAATAAGACAACTTAGAAAAGGAGCTATTAAAAAATTATTTCAAAAGAAAGGTAAAACTTTAAAAACATTGTTATGATTCCAAAAAAGTTTAAAGTATTCGGAACAGAATATACTATAAATTTAGTTGAATCATCAGAGATTGACTTAAATGGAGATCTCGGTGAATATTGTGATATTTTACATGAAATAAAGTTAGCTAAAACTGTTAAAGTAGATGATAAAATTCATAAAATATCAGATAATGATATTTTAAAAGTATATTTACATGAATTAGGACACTGTTTTGAATATAACTGGAGAGGTGATACAACTGAAGAGTTTGCTCAAATGTTTTCTAATTTTATGTATGAGTATTTAACTACTAAAAAATGATTTATTTTACTATTGCTAAGAATGAATGTGGATATTTAATTGATAGTATTTCAGATTGTTATGAAGTATTAAGAGCTAAATTTCCAGATGAAAAAATTTACAAATCAGATAAACCAATAGTTAGTATTTATATTATTAAAGATCAATTAGATGAAGTTTAGAGTTGAAAATAGCTGGCTTCTCAAAACAGAAGAAGATATAGAATTGGATCCCGAAAAATTTCTTCATTGTGCTACCATTGAAGAACTTAATAGTGAAGTAGAGGACTATATACATGATCGTATGAAATTTCCAAATATGGAAAAAAATTATGTATTGTATGAAGAAAACTTAGGCACTAGATTTTGGGATACTACTTATGGAGAATTTATGTTAAAATGGCAAGAACTAAAGGGACTACCGCCAGAACTGTAACTGGTCCAACAAAAGTACCTCCTGTATGGCAAATTGGAATTATGTTTCCAGATGGTAGAAAAATAGTTAAACATAAATGTACTCTCAATGACCTATTTGATACGTACTTTATCAATTTAGATTCATTAAAAGGGAATTTAACTCCAGAGAAGTTGTTAGAAAAATATAAATCGACTTATGAATCAAAAGGTATTAAAGTTGCTATCCAATATATTGACTCTTGGGGACATATTTGGAAAGGAAAGGTAGCATGGCCTAGAGAGTATAAATTTATTGAATATTTAAATAAAAGATTAAATGAATGAATTTAAGAATTTCCTGATTAATTGGAATGTCATGTGTATAAAACCAATTGGAAATACCATAACATTGTCTAAATTAGATAACTATTTTATAGAAGAAATTAAAAACCATTTATCTGAATTTATTACTGAAACAAATATTTATTATATTATTAAATATATGGGTAACACAATTAATATAGAAAAATGAAAGATTCAAAAAAGATTAATATACATTTAGTAAGATTTACTAATTATGAAGTAACTGAAGAAGATGTATTAGATTACTTAGATCAATGTAGAGAATTTGACGATAAGCCTAACATTGATAACTTTTTATCTCAATATATGGCAGCTAGTAGTTTTGATTCTTTTTGTGAAGAAGTAATTGATACAGAAATAGATGATTCATCTGAATTTGATAATTTTATAGAGAAATATGTCTGAAAAAGAATTTTTAGAAAAAAGAATACCAATTTGGCTTGAAGGTGAAGATTTGCATATTAGTAGTCCAGGGACGTCTGATAGAAACGATATGCATGCGTTTTTGTCAAAGAAATACGGATATAATTGGTTATTTGCAATTCGTGGTTATTATTGGCCTAATTCTCATGTAACTCTATACATTGGCGATTACGAAACACCGAATTGTACTACTCTAGTAGCACCTTATATATTCTCTTATTTTCCTGATATAAAATATGTTGGATTTGGGTGTGAAAAAGGTAAAATAGGTGAAATATGGGATCCTAAGATAATTATAGTACGAAATATGAATTATTTAAAGGATGATATTAGAAGTATATGATTTAGAATCTTTATCTAACTTATTTACTTATACTGGTTATCGTTCCAAAATTAATGAATGGTTTCAATATGTCATTTGTAAATGGCGTAATGATGGTAAAGAGCTTTATGAACATCTAACATCAGAAAGTTTTGCACAATGTGGATTTAATAATCTTGCTTATGACTATCCTCTATTACATCATTTCTTGAGACATTGGAAAGGAGAGTATGAATATCTCGATGGACAAGAATTAGCACAAGCTTTATACAGAAAATCACAATATCTCATAGAAGAACAATTCACAGAAGTTAAACGGCCTTATATTCCTCAGATAGATTTATATAAAATTTGGCATTATAACAATAAAGCTAGAATGCAGAACCTTAAAGGTTTAGAAATATTCATGAGAATGGATAATATTGAAGAAATGCCACTTCATCATACTCATTGGTGTAAACAAGGAGAAGAGGAACTTATATTAGATTATAATAAATGGGATGTATATGCAACTTATAAGTTTCTTCTAGTAACATTAGGCAAAACTGATTATCCCCTATATAAAGGAAAAAATAAACTTCAACTTAGGCGTGATCTAAATAAAAAGTTTCATGTCAATGTAACTAATATGGGTGATGTTCCTATGGGAGAAGAACTTATATTACAGTTGTATTGTCGTAAAACTGGACAAAATCCTTATTATTTAAAAAAATCTGGTGGAACTCCAAGAAGTGTTATTAATTTGAAAGATTGTATTCCGAAATGGTGTAATCTTAAAAGTAAAGAATTTAACATATTTCTAAATCAAATTAAAAATACTTCTATTAAAGGAGAGAAAGGAGAATTTCAATTTAGTGTTGTTTTTCATAATTATAAGTTTGACTTTGGGTTAGGCGGCAGCCACGGATCGATAAAACCAGGTGTTTATGAATCTGACAGTAAATGGATTATAGTAGATTACGATGTTTCATCTCTATATCCCAGTATTGCAAAATCTCTTCTACTTTATCCTGAACATTTAGGAATCGAGTTTATGGAACAATATGTAGGGTTTATAGATGAAAGAATTGATGAAAAACATAAACTTAAAGATGAACGAGACAATGTTCTAATTGAAGGATACAAACTAATTTTAAATGGTACATACGGAAAAAGTAACGAAGAAAAATCCTTCTTGTATGATCCTTTATATACTTTCAAAACAACTATTGCAGGACAAATCTTTATAAGTATGTGGAGTGAACGAATGGTAGAAGTAGTTCCAGAACTTATATTCTTGCAAACAAATACTGATGGACAAACCATTAAAATACCTCGTAGTAAGGTAGAACTTATAAGACAAGTAAATGAACAACTTACTAAAGAAACGGGACTTGTTATTGAAGAAGCCTTTTATAGTAAGATGTTTTTGAGGGATGTAAATAATTACGGAGCCGTATATGAGGATTCTACTTCAGAACATGAACATATTAAATTAAAAGGTGATTTTGAAGTAGATAAGGAATTTCATAAAGATCCTTCTATGAGAATTGTTCCACTGGCTGTCAAGAATTATTTTGTATATGGAATACCTGTAGAAAAAACTATTAAAGAATGTACTGATATATTTGATTTTTGTATGCAATTAAAAACTAACTCTACTAGTACAGCTTATTTTAGACATCTTATAAATGGTAAAATGACTGATGAACCATTACATAGAATGACGAGGTATCTTATAACTAAAAGTAAGGATTCTGGAATTTTACTAAAAAAGTTTCATGACGGAAAGATAACTGGGGTTAATGTAGGGTATTCAGCAACAATATTTAATAAGTATTTTAAAGTAGATAATTTTAAGGATTACAATCTTGATTATCAGTTTTATATAACTGAAGCAAATAAATTAATAAATCCATTAATAATGAAAGAATTAGATTTATTTGGATGAATAAATTAATATTAACACAAGGAATAAGTGGTAGTGGAAAAACCACTTGGGCGAAGAAATGGGTCGAAGAGGATCCAACTCACAGAATACGTCTAAATTATGATGATATTAGATGTATGCTAGGTAAATATTGGGTTCCAGAAAGAGAACCTCTAGTAAAGAAAATCTTTGATACAGCATTAGGTAGTGCGTTGTCTGTTGGATATGACATTGTTATAGACAATATGTCTAATCTTAATCCTAAGCATCGAGAAGAATATAGGAAACTGATAGATAATTGGAATGACAAAAATATAAATAAATATGAAATAGAATATAAGTTATTTGATACTCCAGTAGAAGTTTGTATAGAACGTGATTCTAAACGTGAAATTCCGATTGGTGAGAAAGTAATTCGTCAACAGTGGAAACAATATCGAACATATATTATTCAGCATTCAATTGAAGAAATGTTAGATAATCAAGTAGTTCAAGATACTAGTCTTCCACATTGTATCATTGTAGATATGGATGCTACTCTCTGTTTTAATACTAGCGGAAGACCATTTTGGGGTGCAGAAGCTGATTATAGAGTTGTAGATGATGTTCCTAATACTCCTATAGTAGAATTAGTTAAACATTATAAAAATATATCTAATAATATTATTATAATTACTGGAAGGTCTGATTCTTCAAGAACTGGAACTGAATTGTGGTTAAAGAAATATGGGGTTCCTTATGATAAGATTTTAATGAGAAAAGAGGGAGATATGACCAAAGGAGAAGAGTTAAAACAGATGTTATATGAAAATGAAATTAAAGGTACTTATTATGTAGACTTTATTTTAGAAGATTCTTATAAGGTAGTCCAAATGTATAGGAATTTGGGATTAACTGTTTTGCAACCAAATGAAGGAAAGTTTTAATAATGGTAAAGATTAAATCACAAGATACAGTGTTTGATAATGGAGCACTTGACATGGCAATGAACCTTCTACATGTATACGAAGGAAATTGGAAAAATAAAGAAGCTATTTATTTAGACTTTAGAGATAAGGTATATAAAGAGAAAAGCTGGGAATTAGACCATTTTGAAAATGGAGAAGAATTTATGGACGAAGGTTATCCCGCACATGATTTAAGTCTTGACCATTTTACTTTAGAAGAGTTAGAAAAATGGAATAAGGAAAATGTTATAGAATTTCCACTTATTAAGATAAATTCTATTAAGTTCTATCCAGATAAATGTTTTACATATAGAGAACATTCTTGCCTTACTATAGAAATAGATTCCGATAATGATGAAATGGTTAGAAAAATATTTATATTGTTAGCAGAATTAGCTAATGGAGGACATTGTTGTGGAGGAAAGATTTCTATTAATAAAGAACAATTAAGTAAAGGAGAATATGTAGCTAACTTTGGTCTAGATGGAGATGGTGCAGATAGAATATTTTATATTAATGATGAAATGATGCCTTTATGAAAAATACAGTAACTATTGAGCAAGTAAAAGAAAACATGAAAGACGTATTAGTACGTACTTTAGATGACTTTGGTAAACCTTGTACCTATGTAACAGTGCGTATGAAGAATGGATTTACTATACGTGAATCTACTACTTGTGTAGACCCTGCTAATTATAACGAAGAAATCGGAAAAGAAATCTGTTTAAAAAAGATTGAAGATAAAATCTGGTTCTTACTTGGGTATCAACTCCAAGAAGATTTATATCGCAGTGGAGAATTAGTATTATGAGAATGAGAAATTGCTTTGGTTGTGGTTATCATAGAATAGAAAAAGATGAAAATGGAATACCTTATCATTATTGTAATGATAGAGATTGTAGGGTAGACCCGCATGAACCTGAATGTAATTATGAATAAATATATTAAAACTGATATTGAGAATGGATATACGTATCTCAAAATCGGAGTAACGAATGCTCTTAGTGATATTGATAATGGTGAGGAAAAGAAAATAGAATTTGGACATTCTATACCATTATCATTAATTAAAGAGTGTTTAAGAGAAATGTCATGGGCTATTACAGACGTTGATTTTGACTGGTTAGAAGCTGTTAGTCCAACTTCTAAATTACATGTATTTATAACTGAAGATAACATAATGCTTTATGAAAATAATAATAACTAAAGTAACTTCTTGGACTGAAGTTTTAAATTCTGCTAGATTTACTTGGAGAAAATCTCCTAGAAGTGGTGAACCTTCTGTTAAATGGAAAAAGAAAATTATTAAAGCAGAACATTCTCCTCTAAGATGCTTGATGTTTAATATTGATATGTATGATATTCCATCTTATACAGCTGGTCACTTTGTCAGACATGTCCATGCACAGCCCTTTGTAAGTACCTCGCGCCCAGACACAGACGGACATCAAGTTCCTAGAGACAAACAAAAGAAATCTGATTTAGTTAATTGTAGATTATTTCTTAATGCAGAAGAAATAATCAATATTAGTAGAAAACGACTTTGTAATAAAGCAGAACTACCAACTAGACAAGTTTGGAAAGCAGTAATAGCAGAACTTCGTAAAACTGAACCAGAACTTGCTAATGCTTGTGTTCCAAATTGTATCTACAGAGGATTTTGTCCAGAATTTGAATCTTGCGGATTTGCAGATTCTGAATTATTTATGAATAAAATGTCTGATTATCGTTATATATTATGAACGAAATATGGATAGGCAATCGCCATCTAATTCCTGGACATATGTCTTTAAAAGATTGGTTTATATATTATAAATATAAATTGAGAATTATATGGCATAAACATATTGGAAAATATAAAATTATAGATTCCAGTAAAGGAAGATTTGTTCCATATTCTCAAATAGTATTTATATTATCTAAAAAACAATCTGAACAAGTGAATACTATGTATTGTAAAGAATATAGATTTATTCCTACAGGAATAGGATTAGCTTTTGAAGTAGTTGATAAAAATAATAATATCATCGATTTAACAGATTATGACACATGGTAACAAAATTTGAATCAGGAGAACATCTGTATTTTACATCAGATACTCATTGGTGGCATACAAACGTCATTAAGTATTGTAATAGACCGTTTAAATCTGTCGAAGAAATGAATGATACCTTAATAGTTAATTGGAATAGTATTATTGGGAAAGACGATACTGTTTTTCATTTAGGAGATTTCTGTTTTTGTGGTCCAACCAAAGCAAAAGAAATTCTCGAACAACTTAACGGTAATATAATTCTTATTAAAGGTAATCACGATTATAAAAGTGTTGTTAAATTATTTGATGAAATATATCCACAAGTTCATATAAACATTGAAGATAAAAGTATTTATCTAAATCACTTTCCTTTTGCTTCATTTCCTGAAAATTGTTATCAGCTATTTGGACATTTGCATTCAAATTCTGAAATTTACTCTAAAAATCAATATGATGTTGGTGTAGATAATAATAATTATAAACCCGTTAGTTGGAATAAAATCAAAGAAATAAATGGATGGACATAATAACTTTTATAGAACAATATTATTTAGTTAATAACAAACATATTAAATGAAAGGATGGGAAGAATTAACTATAGAAAAAATTAGAATAATACTTGAAAGTATGATTTCTGAAGATTTGCTCCCATATAAAAACTTAGGAAACGGGTTATATGAACTTCCAGGAAATATTATATGTAATAAAAAAGGACTTAATAAGTATTTAAATGAAATATTTAGTAAAAACTCATTGTCTTGAATGGCATAACATAGGATTTATTGTAGAAGCAGATTCTGAGGAAGAAGCTAGAGAATTAGCAGAAGACTTAGAAGGAGATGTTTATTACGATAACTTTGATACAACAGATCAAGTTGATATTGAAAGTGTAGAAGAATATGAAACTGAATGAAGTATTATATAAAACTCCAGAAATGACTGAAGAAAAGCTTCTAGAACAAATTGGACAATATTCTGATTTTATTAGTTCTGAAGTTAGAAATAGATTAATTAATTTGTATAATGAAAGACATAATGTATTTGCTTCGAAAGAGGATTTACCTAAGATTATATTAGAAGAATGGGATACAATTCAGAAAAAAGAATCTTATCTTACTAAATCGCAACGAAATCAAATACTTGGACTTGTTAGTACATGTCTTATAATGATGACTAAAGATAATGGAAGAGACACAGAAAGCGACAGCATCAATTGATTATAAAATTTATAAAAAACTATGTGACTTAGGAATGTTAGATGATGAAGAACATTCCTTTAATGTAGGAAATTCTGATTATTCTCAACACTTTATCCAACCTTGGCATGTATGGTTAGAATATAATCTTAATGCTTGGGATGCCGATGTAGTTAAAAGAATACTTAGAACTAAAACTGGAGAATCTAGAATATCAGATTATGAGAAAATAATTCACGATTGTAAAGAACGTATTAGACAGCTTAAATCATGAAATTACAAATAGGGAAAAAAGCAGATATAAATTATTTATCCAAAGTAATATATATCAGTAATTTTACAAATCATCCAGATCCATCAGTTAATAGAATGAAGATTGCTCATGTTGATGGATATAAAATTTGTGTCGGAATTGATGAACCAGAAGGGTGGTATATTTATTTTCCAGTACTATCTCAAATAAATTTTGATTTATTACAATATCTTAATCTTTATAGAGATAAAGAACTTAATAGAAATCCTGAAGAGAAATGTGGATTCTTTAATAAAAATGGTAGAGTTACTGCTATAAAGTTAAGAGGATTTCCTTCTGAAGGATTTTTACTTCCGTATTCAAAACTTCAAGAATGGATATTAAGTTCTGTAAATGTAGAATTACCTGACGCCACTAAGGAAGTAGAGTTTAATGAAGTTGAACATGATGGTAAAACATTTTGGGTAAGTAAAAAATATGTTGTTCAATTACAACAAAGAAACTCAAATCCTTATAGTAGACGAAATAAACGTGATAATAAAATTAAACGTTTTGATAGAATAAGAGAAGATCAGTTTCATTTCCACTATGATACTATATTAATTAAGAAATGTCCTAATGTTATACAACCTGATGATATTATTCATATATCAAGTAAATGGCATGGAACTTCATCTATATCAGCCTATATCTTATGTCACCAACCATTAAATTGGAAACAAAAAATAGCTAAATGGCTTACTGGCGAAACATTCGATAAGTATGATTATGTATATGCTTCTCGTACAGTAATTAAAAATCAATACTATAATAAAGAGGTAAATTCTGGATATTATGGTTGCGATGTATGGGGCGAAGCTGATAAATTCATCAGACCTTATCTTTGGAAAGGAATGACTGTATATTACGAGATAGTTGGATTCTTACCTAATGGTGGATATATCCAAAAAGGATATGATTATGGATGTTTTCCTCCTTTAAAAGATAATGAAGGAAATATTATTTATAAAGAAGGAAAAAATTTCAAAGTTTATATTTATAGAATTACAACTACAAATGTAGATGGTCAAATACACGAATGGTCTGCTCACGAAGTCCAAATTTGGTGTAAAAATAATGGACTTCGACCTGTAATAGAATTTTATTATGGATATGCTAGAGATTTGTATCCAGAGTTAGATGTCGAACAACATTGGACTGAAAATTTCTTAGAAAGACTTTCTAATGAAACAATGTTTTATATGGAAATGAATTCTCCAGATTGTAACAATAAAGTACCTCACGAAGGTATTGTTATTAAAAAAGAGAATATGGTTTCTGAGGCATTCAAGCTTAAATGTTTTGCCTTCCTTAGCAAGGAACAACAAGCAGCTGATAATAACGAATCAAATATTGAAGATGGAAATTGACAAATTAATTAAAATGGCTACTCTTGAAAAGAATGGAGCAGCTAAAGAAGCTTATCGAGCTATTAAAGCTGAATTGCTTTTAAATAATAGTTCTAAGAACCCAAAATCTGAAGGAAAAGATACTGGAACTTTCTTATTTGAAAACCCAGATAAAACTCAGTTTTATATTACTACAAATGAACTTGATTTATCTATTATAAGAAAACTTATCAAGGAAAGAGAGGAACAAGTTTCTATGTACGAGGCTAATAGTAGGAAAGATTTAGCTGATATGTATAGAGAACAAATGAAATATCTTAAAGAACTTCTTCCTCCAGAGGTATCTGAGTATAATATTAAAAACTCAATTTACGGATTATATCCTAATGGTTTTACTCAAAAAGAAATGGGTAAAGTAATTAAATCAGTTAAAGAAATTTATCCGACTGCGGATGGTAAATTAATATCAAACATTGTTAAAAATTTATTATCATGAGTAAAATTCTTCTATTGGTTGACGACCAACTCGATTTTGTAACTGGAAGTATGTCAGTTAAAAAGAGAGGTAAAGAATGTGTAGAACGTACTAAAATCTTTATTAATCGTAATAAAGATGAAATTGAAAAAGTAGTTTTCAAATGTCAATTTACAAGTCCTGATGATTCTCGTTTTAAAAGAAATGGTGGAGAAATGCCGATGTTTTGTGTAAGACATACTCCGGGAGCTTGTATCGAGCCAACAATTCTTAAATTACTTTGGAGATTACAAATTCCATATGATGTAACAAGTAGTTGGGAGAGTATTAATGATTATATTCCAGATTGCGGAAATATTGTAATAGCTGGTATGAACGGAAACACTTCCATTAAAAAAGCTGTTAAAGAATTTTGGAACGTTTATCATTGTGAACTTTTTTGGCCAGGAATTTGGTTTCCTGAACATAACGAGTCCACATTTAAATGGTTAAGAGATCATACAGAAGGAATATTTGAAGTTCCCAAAAGAGATAAAAAGAAAGATTTATTTGTTCAACGTTTTAAAGGTAATAAGTAATTATGATTACGTTAGTTATTGTAGATTGTCAGAATGATTTTATTAGTGGTTCAATGTCTGTAAAAGGAGCTAAAAATGCCATTGATAAAATCAAAGAGTTTATTAGTAACAATAAGGAGAATATTGATAAAATTCTTCTTACAGTTGACTGGCATCCATTCAATCATTGTTCGTTTAAAAAGAATGGTGGTAAATGGCCTGTACATTGTGTGCAATATACTGCTGGTGCTTGTATAGAGCCAAAGTTATTAAAACTTATCCAATCTCTTGAAATTCCTTATGAAGTATGTCAAAAGGGAGAGATTTCGTATCGTGAACAATATGGAGCTTTTGAAGAAATTGAATTAGTTAATGATGAACCGATTTCACATTATTATTTTGATTCTCTTTATACTGCCGATGCAAATACAAACTTTGTAGTGTGTGGAATTGCTGGAGACTACTGTGTCAAAGAAACAATCTACAATCTTATTAACTTTGATATTTCTGTAAAAGTATTTAAGAACGGAATAGTATCTATTGATGATGGAACTATTTTTAATAAGTTTATAGAAGATAACAAATTAGAAATTGTATGAAGAATTTTCCAATTATTGATAAAGAAACAGGACGGGAATATTGGATTTCCCGCTCTGTTGCTGTTGTAGCTTTTGTGTACGGTTATGATAAGCATGAGAATGAATATATTCTAGCAGTACAAAGAGGTAAAGGAACTCCAGATCCAGAATATGTAGGATGCTGGTGTTTACCGTGTGGATATGTTGATTTTGATGAGACTTGTGAAGAAGCTGTTGCTCGGGAAGTATTTGAAGAAACCGGTGTAAAATTAAAAGATAATACTTACATAGATTTTCTTGATATTAATTCTGACCCGAAGTCTGACAAAAGACAAAATATTACTGTTAGATATGAATCTGCTATCGAATATATCGACTCTGTTGATTTAACATCTAAAAATTCCGAATTAGATGAAATATCAGATGTTAAATGGATTCCTATTAATGAAATTGACAATTATAAATGGGCATTTAATCATTTGAAACTTATAAAATCTTACAATGAATCATAAAAAGAATCCCGTTAAGGTCAAAAAACAAAAATTAATTGAAAGAATTAATCAAGCTAAATCTTTAGGAGAATTAAAAGGCTTAGAAATAACTCTTTCATATTATCCAGTGCTTAAAGGAAATTATGAGTGGGATTATGACTATCTATTAAATATAATTGAGTTTAAATTAAAAAGAATGAGAGAATATTTTTGGACTCATAACATTGTAGAAGGTGAAAGAGAATATGGAAATATTTGTAATAAACTTATAAATATTCTTCATGCTGGATATAAAACTAATATAATTAATTCTAAAGATTTAGAGGAAAATAAAATTTATGTGAATAGTAAAAATGCACATAGATTTTTTAATACAAAACAATTATCTTTTATAACAACCAAAAGAAAAGATAAGTATTATCTTGCAGAAATTAGAGCAACTAAAGCAAAAGCTTTATTTTGGAAATATTTACATCATAAAATCGAATATTTATGGGATTAATTAGCATTTTGGATCAAGATCTTTATAAGTACTCTGTAAGTTGGTCTTATATGAAACTTTATCCAGAAGCTGAAGGTACATTCAGCTTCTATGATAGAAACAAAACAAAATTTAGTAAAGACTTTGTTGAAAGTCTTCGTATGGAATTTGCTAAACTTAGCAAACTTTCATTAACACTATCTGAAAAACAGTGGTGTATTAAACACATTCCTTATATTCCAGAAGTATATTGGGAATGGTTGAGAGGATTTAGTTTTGATTATGACAAAATTAAGGTATGGTTAGACAATGAGCTTCATATAGAAGTAACAGACTATCTTTATAAGGTGACTCTTTATGAAGTTCCTATTCTCGCTATTGTTTCTGAATTAATGTCTAGAAATCAAGGAACAGTAAATGTTTCGGAAGCTATTGATAAACTAGATACTAAAATAAATATAGCTAATGAACACGGATTGAAATTCTCAGAATTTGGAACACGTAGAAGATATTCAGCAGCTTTACATGATTTAATTGTACAAAGACTGAAAGAGAAATGTCCAATTAATTGTGTTGGTACTTCTAATGTATATTTTGCTATGAAATATAACATGACTCCAATTGGAACGTTTCCACACGAATGGATAATGTTTCATGGAGCTATATGGGGTTATCAAGAAGCTAATTATCTTGGAATGAGAGATTGGGTTAGAACTTATGATGGAAACTTAGGTATTTTCTTAATGGATACTTATACTTCTAAAATAGGTTTAAAGAATATGTCACTGAAATTTGCTAAACTTTTTGACGGAGTAAGACAAGATTCAGGTGATGAATACGAAATTGGAAATGAAGTTATTAAACGATATAAGGAATTGGGTATTGACCCAACTACAAAAACTATTGTATTTTCCAATGCCTTGGATTTTAATAAGTATTTGGATATTCATAATTATTTTACTGGTCGCATACGCATATCAGCAGGGATTGGAACTAATCTAACTAATGATACAGAATTTAAACCAGCAAATATAGTTATGAAATTATCTAAATGTAGAATAAATAAGAATCAAGAGTGGAGAAAGTGTATTAAAATCTCTGATGATTTAGGAAAACATTTAGGAGATAATAAAGAGTTTGAAATAGCTAAATATCAATTAGGAATATGATGAGTAGAACTGAAGAAGAAAGATTATTAACTCTAGTAGAACAAAATAATATTCTTCTAAATAGTATATTCAGACACTTACAAAGTCCTACAGAGGATATGAAAGATTTTATAATTAATGTTATAGCAAATAATATCGGAAGAAAATGACTTTATTAGAACTATTATCAGAACTTCATAATATTTACAGGAAACACGGTAATCTTACTGTTGTATCTAGGAATTTTAAAGATTTAGGAGACAATGATTTCCTTGTAGAAAAAGATTCGTTAACTGTTGAAGAACAAACTTTAGTTATAGAATGATGACTATTAATTGTCCAAAATGCGGTAAAATTGTTAATTTTACTGTTTCTGATTCAATAGATGAATTAGGAGAAGTTTATTCATGCCCTAAGTGTGGATGGAAATTTAGATATGTAGAACAAAAATGATTGATTATAGTAAATTTGTAGAAAATTCTCGTAAATGGTTATCTCAATATATAAGAGATAACCATTTACAGAGCCTTGTAATAGGCATAAGTGGAGGCATAGATTCAACAATTTCGGCTTGTATTGCCTCTCCAGTTTGTCAAGAACTTAATATTCCTTTAATTGGTAGAAGTCTTCCTACAACTACTAATAAAATAGAAGAATCTAAAATAGCTCAACAAGTAGGAAATGCTTTTTGTTCAGATTTTAAAACTGTTAATATTTCGGACGAATGTGAAATGATTATTCACAATATGGAATTAACAGAAGGTGAAATAACTAATCTTCAGAAAGGCAACATTAAAGCAAGATATAGAATGATATATCTTTATAATCTTGCAAGTATTCATAAAGGAGTTGTTATTGATAATGATAATTTTACTGAGTGGAATTTAGGTTTTTATACCACACATGGTGATAGTCCCTGTGATGTAAATCTAGGCTTACATTATCTTTGGAAGACTGAAATATATGAATTAGCTGAATATTTATTAGAAAATTTTAATAATAAATATCATTCTGAAATTAACATTGATCCTATTAAAGCTGGAGAATACCTTCTTAAATATCAATCGTTAGAAAAATCTATTAAACTAACTCCAACAGATGGTAATGGTATATCTAGTTCTGATTGTGAACAATTTGGACTTGATAATTACGAGCAAGTCGATGATGTTCTGAAAACTATGTATTATAATAATGAGAGTGCTTTAAAAAAAGGAAAACATTCTATGGATTATTATAATGAACAAGGAGTAGATATAAATCCAGAATATATTATACTTATTGATTCTTATAATGAACAAGGAGTTGATAAAGTAATGACACTTCATCAGAATACTGAGTATAAGAGAAAAGAATTACCTATTAGGCCTTTTAAAGAAGAATTAGGATTATGAATATTTCAGTAAATTTAGCAGAAGGTTGTGAATCTTGTGCTATAGATTTTGAACAATCTGATATTGAAAATATGTGGAATTATCTTATGAATGATAGAGAAAATTTTGAATATGGTATTTTACAATATTTAAATAATAATTTTGATTGTTTTAAAGATGAATGGGAATATAATTCAGATTTTCAACAATTATATAAAAATTTAAAACAAATTTACGAATGAGCATGGATGAAATTATAGAGATATGCAAACAAGAAGGCATATCTGTGGAAGAATTCTTTAGATTATATATCGGAGTAATTGATAAAGTTGACTGCTTATGACTGGATATGAACAGTTTCAGCAAATAATGGCTGAAATAAATTATAAAAAACAAATGGAGGAAAATCGCAAAAACTTTGGTTTAAATTACGATTTACCTTCAGAATTTGAAGAAATATTTAATCAGTTTAAGAGATGAATAATCCAATAAAAAATAATCGTATAGTAAATGACGTAACATTTGCTATACGATTTCGTAATTTTATTAGAGATACTAATGTAAGTGATGCTATATCTGAAGAGGAAAAAGAATATCTCTTAATGGTAGCTGAGAATTTATTACATTATCAAATTGAAACTGCAACAGATGAGTCTGAATTAAAGTATTTAAAAAATATTAAAGATTTAATATGATTACAGCAAAAGAAGCAAGAGATATGGCAGATGGAGTTAATGAACTTCTGAAACCATATCTAGAACAAATTAATGGAAGAATCCAAGCAAGAAGTTTTTGCGGATATTATGATTGCAAAGCATATCTAAAGATAAATATTGATACTTTACTTTGTAAACATCTACTTAAATATCTTGAAGAGTTAGGCTATAACGTCGAAATTTATCAAGATAAAGATTATAATTCTGTAATAAACATAAACTGGAAAAATGATTAAAGTATTGGAACATGGAGTAAGAAAAATTACTTGTCCAAATTGTAAAGCTAAATTACAGTACGAACAAGAAGATATTCAATCTGGAAATAGAATGACTTATTTAGACAATGAAAATTATGATTATATAATTTGTCCAGATTGTGGAAATGAAATTATTTTAACTCCGATTAAGCGATGACTTACAGAGAAGAACAATTAATTCTTAAAAGAATTGAAGAATTAGAAAAACATCAAGAAGAGCACGCTAAAATTCTAGATGATATAGAAAATAGATTATCTAATTTAGAATATAAATGAAAATAGCACTATATCTTGGTTCATTTAATCCATTTCATAATGGTCATTTAGGAGTAATTAAAGCTGCTCTAAATGACTTTAAAATGGATAAAGTGATTATTGTTCCAACAATGCAAAATCCTTTGAAGAAAGAGAAAGTTCTTGATATTGATAAAAGAATTAATATAATATCTGAATATTTAAATCCTTGGTATCAAATTAGAGGAATTATTCCTTATGAATATGCTTTTGAAGGAGATATGGATAAAAGATGTATTATTGATTTAATAGAAAAAGAACTTATTCCTCCCTATTATAGTTATGCTACTTTACACGCTTTAAAAAATAAATATTGTAATGACGAAGTATTTATTTTATGTGGAGAAGATACTATAAAAGATATTCCGGATTGGATGCATGGTGGAGTAATACTCCAAGATTATAATTTTCTTATAGTTGATAGACCAGAAAATAGTATTTCTTCTACAAAAATAAGAGAATTAATTAAAAATGAAGAAGATATTTCTAATTATGTAAATGTTAATGTTATTAATTTAATTAAAAAGTATTATGAAAACAAAATTTAAATTGATTTTAGGAGCTATTATTGTTTTAGCTGTTATTGTATTTCAACCAATCGGATGTACTACTGTAGATAGTGGTGACATTGGAATTAAATTCCATAAGTGGAGTACTTCATCAGAAGATTACGGTGGTGTAGAAGGTACATGTAAAGGTTTTGTATTTTATAATAAATACTTGACTAGAATATTTACTTATCCTACTTATACACAAAGAAAGAATTATGAATCGTTTAATGTAAATGCTAAGGATGCCTCTATATTTTCAATGGATCCGACTATTGCATATCGTATTAATCCAGCTAAAGCTCCTGATATTTTTGTAAAATACAGAGTTGGGATAGAAGAGCTTGAAAATGGATATATTAGAACCTGTATTTATGAAGCATATAGAACATGTGCTAATAAATATACTTCTGATTCATTGATGTCTAATAGAGCTAATTTTGAGTCTGATGTACGAGCAAGACTTGATAAATCTCTTGCTGAAGAAGGATTTATTGTAGAAGAATTTACTAGTCAAATAACTCCTCCTGCATCTCTTACGGAAATGATTGATGCTAAGAATAGAGCTATTCAAGCGAGCTTAAAGGCAGAAAACGAGGTGAAGGAAGCAGAGGCTAAAGCAAAAATTGCCGTTGCACAAGCTAAAGGAGAAGCAGATGCATTAAAGATTAAAGGTGATGGTGAAGCATATTACAACAGAACTGTTGCTGCATCATTAAATGATCTTCTTGTAAGACAATATTTTATTGAAAAATGGAATGGAGAAGTTCCAACAGTTATGGGTAGTTCAGGAATGATGTTTGATATGTCTAAATTTGTACAGAAATGATTTGGTTTATTTTATATATTCTAACAATTATAATATCAGTAGTAATATTATATCTTAGTTTATTCAGAACATATGATAAGAATAATAATAAAATAAAACATGAATTATGGGTATATATAATGTCAATCGTATGTTTACCTATACCATTTATGAACATAATAATGGCTTATATATCATTTCCAATTGCTGAGGAATATACTATAAAATCAGTTCTGTTTAAGAAATATTAACAACAAAAGCCGACATAGAGAATTATTCTCTGTGTCGGCTTTATTTTTTAACTTTAATTATGGATACGACAACTTTTATGCTGGTATAGTCCATATCACTGTTAAGATATGTTATACCAACATGAACCCCTTCGCCTTCTTAGTTACTTTTTTCGACTTCTTCATTCTTCGCAGATACTTCGTCTAAGGGGTCGGCCCGAATAACCAATCCGCAGCTGTGGGCGGGAACTCAAGGGTTGTCAACCTAATTTAATTACCAGCACCCGTTGTCAAGTTGTCAGACAGAGCGGGATTTTACTTGAGACACGTTATTCTGAGGTCAAGGGAATGCTCCCACGGTTCTAATATTTATTATGTCCAAGAACTGATTCACAAAGATGGACTAAGATTAAAATAAATATATATTTTAGTTATTAATTTTCAAAGTTAAAAAATATTTTTTCTACAACTTTATAAAATTTTTCAGATAAATAATTTATCATCCGAGATATAAAAATCGATTGTAAACTTTTCTAGATATGTGTATGACAAAATATTTATATAAAATTACAAATAGACTTGATGATTTTTATGTTATAGCTGAAGATGTAAATTCAGCAATTACTTTACTTTTAAAATCATTAGATAAGTCAGACTACGGATATTCTGATTTTAGATATGTTACTGATGTAAAAATAATTGCATCAGAAGAATTTTATAGTACTGGAAAACAAAGATTTAATTGTGATCCTTATAAACCATTATTAATTCAAAAAGCTAAAAATAATGAATAAAGATAAATTTTTAGAAGCTAAAAATATAGTTGATAAAATCAATTATTTAGAAAAATGGCTTAGTGACAGTAAACAAGAAAATGTTAAAATTGGTTTATGCTGGTCTGTTTGCTATCAGGAATTGACGTCAATCAATAGTTTCAGTTGGCAACCTACAATGACAACATCCTATATAACAAACGAATTACCAGAAAATCTTAAAGAAAAAGTAATTCAACTAGTTAAAAATGAAATAGAATCATTAAAAGAAGAATTTAATAATTTATAGCAGAAAAGGGCTAATCAGGGAGTTTAATCTCCTTGGTTAGCCCTTATTTTTTTAAAATACATTTTTAAATATTCTCGCAATTGCAAAATTACCAGTAATAAATTGAGTTATAGTTTTATCTCCAAATGCTGTTTTAAATAAGTCACTTCCTAATTTCAATGGAACATTATATAAAGGTGGTTCTGTTCCGGAACCCAAGTATTGTATAACGTTTATAGGTCCAAATAAAGAATCAGCTGCTGGTTTTATAGGTCTAAAAATACTTTCCATTAAAACCTTTTCTCCAAAAGACATGTTTTTATATTCTTTTTTAACTTCTTTGTATGTAGGATCTAAAGCGAATTTAAAGAATAACGCAAATAATCCAGCAAGTAGTAATGAGAATAAAGCGTGTTCCATAGTTTCTTTAGTTCTCTCGTCAGCTAAAATATAATCTCTAGCTGCTATAAATCCTCCTTTATCACTTCTTAAAATTTTTAATGCACTCTAAAAAGTAGAAATAACTCCTTGTGTTATTACAGGAACTTTTTTTAGAATTGGAGTAAGCTCTTCTATAGATTTCTTTTCACCTGTATCTTCATTAATATACTCAATTTCTCCGTTTTCTAATTTATGCTGTACATATTGAATTTGACTATCATCTTCAAAAAGCAAGTTTCCTTCTAAATCTGTTTCTTGTTCAATATTCATTCTATTAATATTATATACTCCTGGTTTTAAAGTCCAGTTATTCCACATTCCATTCATCCAAGTCGTATACATACCAAATGCCCAACCTAAAGCTAAATTTTCACCCATAGCTCTAAGAGATTTATCATAAGAACCATATATGTTATTAGCTACATTTTTAATTGCAATTATCTCTTGATTAGAATATGGTGTTGGAAGATCATCTTCGTAAGTTAACTATTTATTAGGATGATCCATGTTCCATTCTCTGATTTTTAATCTATATAATCCTTTTTGTTTTGCATAATCTGGATGATTTTTCATGGATTCACCTTGAGCATATATAGAAAATCTTTTATCTTTTTTCCAATTATATATAAGTTCATCATCTTTAACTTCCCAAGCATCAATAACTCCATCTTCCATAGATTGAGCTATAAACAAAGTCATTCTATTTAAAAAATCAGGAGCACGTAAAGAAGAATATGCAATATTATCCCAGTTAGATAAGCCTTGTCTATTAGACTTTAATCTTTCTGCAATACGTGCAGTATCTGTATTTGACAATCTATATTTTACACAAAGTTTGCTAAGTAATGTTACTTTCATGGCATCAAGAGAACCTTCTTTAACGACATAAGCATATGCTTTTGAAAGATTTTTAGCTGATATGTTAGTCTAATATTTACTTGCAGTTCTTAAGAAATTTTCAAAAAATCCATTTTCAACATCTCTTATAGCAGCAATTGTATTTCCAGCTAGGTTTGCAAATATAACACCTTGTCTTACTCCAGATAAAGCTCCTACTATTTTTTGACTAGTAGGCTCCATTATAGATTTTTTAAATACATTTATTTTAAGATAATCTTCAATATATTTTACTTCCTATTCTATAATTTTTCTTGTATATTCGTTATCTCCAGCTAACTTAAGTTGTAAAAGAATAGCTTTAGATATTGTAAGAGCTTCATTTATCTTATCAGAATTAATAGATTGATATAGTCTATCAATTAATAAGTTTTCTACATTAGATTCAAAATAATCTACTCCTTGTTTTTCTATATAATCTTCTCTAGCAGTTCTATTTCTCTAAAAAGGATCCCTAAATTTAAAAGAATTTAATCCATCTTCCATAAATTCTCTTTCTTCTGGAGTCATATTATTAATTGCTTCGTCAAATAATTCCTCTCTACCAGAAGCTGTAAAAAACAAGTGCATCCATCTTTTTGTTCTATTTACATAATTTTTTATTCCTTGCTGTCTTCTAGAAGATTTAGAAGCCCTCTCAAGAGGAACCCATAAATATTGTTCTCCATCAGCACTACTCTCTATATATTCTGCTATTTTAGGATCATTTTCTGATATAAAACCTTTTTTATCCCTATTTTTAAAATTATATTTATTAAATAAAAATAAAGCTTTTTTTAGAAATTTTCTTTCAGCGTTAGATAAATAATATGTATCACCTTCATTAATATATGGATTTTTAAATAACATTAATTTATTTCCTTCGGAGTCTCTTTGATACAAATTATCAAATAAATGAGTTTGATTACCTAAAGTCATATTCTACAAATTAGAATATCCAATCTCCTTATAATAATCAGTTACTAATTTTCTTATATTGTTATCATACTCTGTATTAGTTTCGTCAGCTACCTAGTCAATAGCTACTTGTAAGATGTTAACTACAGCATTAATATTAGAATCAGGAACTGTAGGAGCAGTAGAAATATTTTTATAAACTGAAGCTAACTGATGTTCATAAGTAACCTAATACCCAGAATAGTAATTGAAAGCTTCTGTAGCTAATTTATATATTTTAGCAATATTTTGTGTTGTAGAAGAATTAGATTCTAAGCTTTTTTCAATCTAATCCATTGCTAGATATCCAGGATAAGCTTCTTCTAGTCTCTATAAAAATACTAAAAGCTATGCTCTTTTTTGTTCTGCATTTTTTAATTTACTTACTTCTTCCTAATCTATTAAAGTATGTAAAGTTTGATCTACTGAACGGGATACAAGGCTTTCTGATGTTATATAATTTATTTCATCTATAAGAAGTTGTAATGGATCAGAATACTATTGAGATTTTAAATTGTCTGTAATAGACAATCCTTTATTGTTATTTCTGACAACTTTAAATATTGGATTCAGATAATCTTTATAAATATGCTCAATATTGTAACTTCTACCCATGGATAATCTACTTACTATTTTTATATTTCCTAAATGAGCGTTTTTGTCATTTTTTATTATTTCTGGAAGAAACTCGTTTAATATTACCATACTTCGAACAGTTTCTACGTTTCCAAAATCTCCTTTCCAAATAAAATCTCTATCAGTTACATATCCTCCTAAAATATTAGTTCCTAAATCATATTTAGGAATCTAGTATAAATTTTTGGATGATAATGTAACAACATCTATTTGTCCAGTTCTTTTGTTTTTAAAAAGTAGAATATTTTTAGATGCTAAAGAATCAATCAATTTCCAGTCATAATCAAAGACTCTATTTCCGTCGTCTAATTCTATCCACTATCCAGAAATATACGGACTCAATGCTTTTTCTAAGTAACCTACACCAACTTTTAATTTAGAAAAATCCCAATTTTCAAAACCTCTACTGAAAGTATGTCTAATAGCTTCGGTTACTTTGTTTATATAATCAGAATTAGACATATTTAATCTTTCGATATTATCCTAAACAAGTTTAATTATTTCTGGATTTCTAGTTTTTTCTTTGAAAGATTTAATCCTGTGAGCACGTCCTCCTATAATAACTACATAACGATACTCATCATCATTAACTTCTTTTATAATCAAAGGTTCTTCTTCTCCTGACGAAGGTGCTTTTTTTATCCATTCATCCACAGATTTCTTAATATTTTCTCCTCTTACTTGTTGAGAAGGAAATATAGCCTAACAAATATCATCTATATGTTCACTTTGTTCGTCAGATACTTTTATAATATCTTCTCCAGAATCAATAAAATATCTAGCTATATAGTCATACCTGTCATTTATATACTAACTTGTTCTAGAAGAAGTTTCATAATCAATTGGATCGTTAACCCAAATTCCAGAAATTTTATCACCTTGATAATTTATTTTTATAGGAACAATGTGCATCTATATTCCTGATATATTTATATTATTATGAGCCAGCATTTGTTTAATGAAAGACTATTCTAATATATATTTTTTCCATTTTTCTTTACTCCAGACATTAGAATCCTAAGAACTAACTTTAAAATTATATATATGTAATCTTCCATTATCATCAATAAAAGCATAATCAATGTGCCCAAACAATTCTGTATTTGAATTTTTTAATTTAGCAGTTAAATTTATTCCTCTTAACGCGGTAGCATTAGAATTTTTATTTTTTAAATAGAAAGTATTTACAGATTCAAATAAATTTGAAAGTAATTTAACATTATTAAGTGGAGAACTTCCTAACATGTCCTATGCCCAATTTATAAAGTTCTATTTTCTCTCGTTCTGGTCAATATTACTTCCACTTCCTATAAATTTACTAATTATCAATTTATGCAAATCCTTTCCTATTTCTCCGGTAGTTTTCCAATTATTTATAGTAGTTTCAATTAAATCTCTAGCATCTTTTTCAGACATTTTATTATCCTTAGTTAAATCTTGTAATTCATTAATTCTATATTGATTTTCGTCTAAAGGAGTTACAAGTCTACGTCCATTCAACATTGCTTCACCGCTATCATCTAAAAAAGACGTTATTGCTATTGCATTGTTTCCTTCAAAAATGGTATCTTCATTTCTTATAAGAGACTATTTATGTCTATCTAAAGAATTATTAGCTTCAGTTTTTTTAATACTTTCAAGAGCTTTAGTTTGAGCTGCCTATAAGTCTTTACTAAAAATAATATCAACTACTCCAACGTCTTTATTAAGTTCTTTATCTGTAAGAAATTCATATAAATCTTCTATCGATTTAAAATCTCTTTTTAATCCTTTATAATTTAAATAATATTTACATTCCATTATTCACAATCTTCAATTAGTTCTTCATCATTTATTCTTCTTCTAATCCAATTTGATTGTCTTCTCGATAAAGTAAACTATTTCTAAAACTATTCGTCCATTAATGACGGATTTTCTCTTAGTAAGATAGATACATTATCATTAAAATTACTCATTATATCCTTAACAGATTTACTAAACAATTCTTTTATAGATTTCGTTTGGTTTCTAGAATCAAATAACTTTTTACTATCTTCTAATGCTGGATTTCCCCTAAATATCTAGTCTAAATTTAAATTGCTATCATTCTCTACCCATCTACCAAATTCTGATACAAAAAATTCTTCCATTTTATCTTCCATAGAAGAATCAGAATAGTTTGCAACTATTTTATTTCGTCTATTAACATTTCCATAATTCCATACAGCTTCAATCAATTTTTTATAACTTTCTCTATACTAATCATTGTTTTTTAAATAAGCTAATAAAATATGAGCATATTCATGCATTAAATCTTCTGGTGAAGCATTTGCTAAATTAATATAAATGTTTCCTTCTTTAATAAAAGCTTTAGCATCAGAATACTATTGAAACTAAGTATTCATTTGTTCTGCTGTTAATACATTTATGGGAACTGGTATTACAGTAGAAAATGAGTCAGATATTGCTCTCCAAAGTTTTGTTGTTGGAATACTTCTATCTTCTTTTTGATATTGTTCAACTTCTGTAACATTGTCAAAAGGAATTAAAGTTACTTGACTTCCTTTTACGGAATCTACAAAATAATATTTATTTGTAGCATTTGTAATATTAGGAATCACTTCTTCTAATAACTATTTTTTATGTACTTCTGTAAGCTATTTATTAGTAGTACTATTACGTCTATTCTTTATTTCAGTTACAAATAAAGCCATTTTTTCTGGAGAATCTATATTTTTTTCTATAGTATTTCTTTCGTCTGATAAGAAAAACATTCTTCCGTTTGCGTCTCTTAAATTAAATATATAGTCCTAAAATTCCTGAACAGTAGCTTGTCCGTAAATAAATCCGTCTTCTAATTCACTACTTCCATTAGGTGGAGTTATATTGTAATCTAATACAGTTATAATTTGTCCTTCATTAACATATCCTATGTTTTTTACAATTTTTCTATACGGGTCATCTTTAATTGCTCTGTCTGAATAATGTAATGGAAGAAAAGAATGTTTAGAAACAACTCTTTTCATGTTAGAAATGTATTGTTTTGCTCCAGATTCTGTATTAAATTCCTTGGTTTCAACATCTTCAAGAGGATATGATCTAGTGACATAATATTTAACAGATTCAGTACCATCATATATTGTTGTAATATACTATCCTTTGTAATATTGTGGTTCTGTTACATCTTTTAATATTGGCATATCAATACCATATGTTCTAAATGTAACATTATTAGAAAATATTAAGTTATCTCCAGAACTTTTTGAAAAAGACTTTACAAAAGTTCTATCTCTAGCTAATAAATCATTAGCTAAAACTTCCCAAGCATTTTCTTCTTCAGAAACACCTTCAAATAAGGATTTTAAATAATCTAATGTATAACTACTAGCATCAATCTCTTCTGAAGCTAACTTGGTCTAAATATCTTTAATAGACTAGTCAAAAAATTCTTTAAATTTTTTATCAGAAGAAAAGTTAATTAATTGATTTGCTTGTAAAATTGAATGTAGTGCTCCTTTATTCAAGAATACACTATTTCCTTTTATATCTACTTTATGCGCTATACTATTTATAATAGGATCGGGATGAGACTTTCTGAAAAAGCCCATAGTATTTATAAGATTATTGCAAGCGTCTTCCAAAATATCAATAACAAATTGATTTCCTATTCTTAATTTTAATTCCCTATATTTATTTTTATTATGTATAAAAGATAAAATTAATTCTTTAACGTTATTAACTTTAAATTTATCTTTTACTAAATTAAGACATTCTTCTAGCTAATTTAAAATATCTTTATTTTGATTTTCTCCGTCATTATCTAATATAGATCTGATAGTTAAATAATTTGCCAAATGTTCAATATGATATTTATCTATAATAAAAATTTCTTTATCTCCATCTAAAAATCTTCCCCATTTCTATCCATCTCTTAATGTATTATATTTATTAAAATACATTACAGGAATAGAATCTACTCCATCTGGAAAATCAGCTTTAGGAAACTTACTTCTTAATACTTCTACTGTTGTAGTAGGAATAGCTTTAGACTATTTTTCTAAATTTTCCAAATCTTGAGAAGGAGCTTTTTTTCTATTTAATAAAGCATATCTTATTTTAGATTTAGTGTCTTTCCATATTTCTTTATTATTTTTTAAACTATCTTTTAATTCTTCAATATTCTAAGGAAGTTGGGTAGAATCTACTTCTACCACAACTTCTTCAGATCCTATATAAAAAGTTATTTTACACTTACTCATTAATCACACTCTGTAATATAATTAAGAATTCCATCTTCTATTAAAGTATTAAATGCTTTAATATTATCATCTAACTCATTCATAATATTACTAACATATTTACTATAAATTAATCCAAATCCATATTGTCTTTGTCTAATAGCTCTTTCGTCTTCCAAATTCTATGGTTCTAAATCTACAGGAATAACTAATTTAACAACATCTTGATAGGAATTAAATCCAGTTTTTTCTTTTACAACGTATCCATTATTATCATACATAATAATTACTGGTTCTTGTCTTCCTGTTGTAGAAGATACTATAGGTGCAATTTTAACCATTAAGTCAAATAAAGTTACATCCTTTAATAAAGAACTTAAATTATATTTATAATAATCCTATTCTCCAAAAGATTTTAGCTACAAAAATATTAAATATTTCTAATTATTTTTAAGAAGATCCCAAAAAAAGGTAGTCAATCTTCCGGAGCCATATCTATTTTTATTAACAATT